>Ga0272442_10000155_pt1 | contig 112855 bp, 95 predicted proteins | sample SSMForm2O_FD_200262 | JGI IMG/M metagenome (GOLD analysis project Ga0272442, IMG submission 200262) | Marine sediment archaeal communities from Little Sippewissett salt marsh, Falmouth, MA, United States - SSM-Form-2O | ecosystem: Environmental > Aquatic > Marine > Wetlands > Sediment ...
CCTTCATGACCGGTCAGCACCTGCGCTTCAAGGGCGAGAGCATCGCCCTCAAGCAGTACCTCGAGGGCGGAACGCTGGGCGAGATCTACTACGTCAAGTGCCGCGCGCTGCGCCGCCGCTTCCTGCCCGCGCGTCCGACCTTCACCAGCAAGAAGCTCTCGGGCGGCGGGCCGTTGCTGGATATCGGCGTGCACATCCTGGACCTCGCCTACTGGCTGATGGGCGCACCCAGGGCAGTGGCCGTCAGCGGGTTCACCAGCGAGCGGATGATCCCCATGGGCGGGCAGATCTTCAACGGGTGGGGCGATTGGGACCCCCGCAAGACCGACGTCGAGGACTTCGCCTGCGGGCTGGTGCGCTTCGCCAACGATGCGGTACTCTACCTGGAGTCCAGCTTCGTGCTGAACATGAAGGAACGCAGCGTATTCACCGCCCAGCTCTGCGGAACCAGGGCGGGGGCGCTCTGGCCGGACTGCGAGATCTTCGGCGAGAAGAACAAGCAGGTCACCGACACCAAGATATTCAACATACCCGAGGCCGAAGCCCACAAGGACGAGGTTCGCGCCTTCTTTGAGGCGGCCACCAGCCGCAGGAAGAGCCCCGTCCCGCTGGAGGAGACCGCCCAGGTCATAGCCATCCTCGAGGGGCTGTACAAGTCGGCCGAGTTGGGCAGAGAGGTCAGGATCAGGTAGCTCACCGGGGGCGGCCCTGAGCTCGTCGTCCTGCGCCCCCGGACCTTAGCCAGTGCTGAACCGGCAGCCACGCGGGACCTCGCAGATTAGGCCTCACCCGCAGCTTGACGCCGAGGCGCCGCATCCACTATAATCCCGTGGCTTAAGATTCGCTTGCAGCTGGAGACCCGCACATGGCAAAGAAGGTCGTACTGGCGTACTCCGGGGGACTGGACACCAGTGTCTGCATCCCCTGGATCAAGGAGCACAAGGGCAATCCTGAAGTAATCACTTTCTCGGCGGACCTCGGACAGGGCGAGGAACTCGATCCCGTGGAGGCCAAGGCCAGGAAGTCCGGCGCGAGCAAGGTCTACATCGAGGACCTCCGCGAGCGCTTCCTGACCGAGTTCGTCTGGCCGGGCCTGCGCGCCCGCGCCGCCTACAGCAACGGCTACCTGCTGGCCACCGCCTTGGGCCGCCCGCTGATCGGCGCGGAGCTGGTGCGTATCGCGCGCGAAAACGACGCCGACGCCACCGCCCACGGCTGCACCGGCAAGGGCAACGACCAGGTCCGTATCGAAAGTGCGGTCCGCGCGCTGGCACCCGATCTCGAAGTCATCGCTCCCCTGCGGGAGTGGGAGATGAAGAGCCGCGAGGAGGAGATCGAGTACGCCGAGAAGATGGGCATCCCCGTGCCCATCACCAAGAAGAGCCCCTACAGCTACGACCGCAACCTCTGGGGCCAGTCGATCGAGTGCGGAGTGCTCGAGGATCCCTGGACCGCCCCGCCCGAGGATGCCTACCAGATGACCAGCAACCCGGCCAGCGCACCCGACGACCCGGTGCGGGTCGAGGTCGAGTTCGAGAAGGGCGTCCCCGTGGCTCTCGACGGCAGGAACCTCGGCCCGGTCGAGCTGGTCGAGAAACTCAACGAGATCGGCGGCGAGCACGGCGTCGGCCGCCAGGACGTGGTCGAGGACCGCCTGGTTGGAATCAAGAGCCGGGAGATTTACGAGGCCCCCGCCGGCACCATCATCTTCGAGGCCCACAAGGCCCTGATGCAGCTTACGGTGGCCCGCGACCTGATCCAGATGGCCGCACCGCTCAGCGCCGAGTACGGCAAGCTGACCTACTACGGACTGTGGTTCAGCCACCAGCGCGAGGCGCTCGACGGGTTCTTCACGCAGATGAACCGGGTGGTCAGCGGCAGGGTCCGCCTGCGCCTGCACAAGGGCAACTGCGTGGTAGAGGGACGCCAGAGTCCCGAGTCGCTGTACTCCGAGGCGCTGGCCACCTACACCACCGCCGACATCTTCGACCACAGCGCCGCGCAGGGATTCATCAAGCTCTGGAGCCTGCCGCTGGCGGCCGAGGCCGCCCGCGCGCACCAGGGCGGCAAGTAGCGCCGGGCCTGCGGCCCGGCTTCGTCGGTAACTGGTGAGGACTGGATGCCTGACGAGAGCATAGACTGGGACGGACTCCTGGAGGATCGCCTTACCCAGTCCGACCAGCGCAAGCGCGACGAGGCCCAGGCTTCCGAACCGCCTCCGGGTCCGGAAGCCACCAGGGAGCTTCTCGAACGCCTCCTGGACGCGGCCGAGACCGGTGAACTGCGCACCAGCGAAACGCCGACCGGGGACGGCCCGGTGACGCCAGGCACTCCGGAGCCCCCGCGCCCCCTGCCTATTCCCAACAGGTCGGACACGCAGGTGACGCTTATGCAGCACCCCATGCCCCGCCGGCAGTCGATCACCAGTGAGCTGTCCGCAGCGCTGGAATCGATCCCGAACGTCAGCGAAGGCGGGGCTCCGGCCCCGGATACGGTGCAGACGCCGCAACCACCTTCCGAGTCTCATCCCGAGCGGCCGTACATCCCCGCTCCTCCGATGCTCAACGCCCGGGTTCCCCGCCCCCAGGCACGTCCCAATCCGCCCTCCGAGCGACTCAGACCGATTTCGTACGTCCCCTCGTCTCACGGGTGGAGCGGCAAGCGACGCGGGCGGCGGCGCCTGAACTTCGACCGCCTCAAGCGCATCGGCTTCTGGTTCCTGCTGCTGGCAATACTCATCGCCGGTATCCTGCTGACCATCAAGCCCAGCCTGCTCCTGGAAATGAACTGGGGAAAGGAAGAGGAGGAAGCACTGACTCCCCAGATCAACTGGGAGGACGCCGGCCCCGAAGAGACACCGGGCACTGCCCCCGGCCCTGGTTCCGAGGTCGGTAACAGCACCGCAACGCATCCCAGGCAACCGGAAACCGGCACCGATGCGGCTCAACCCCATCGCGACGAGGTACAGCGACCGCAGGAGGACCTGCCCCGGGAGATCAAGCCAGAGGCTCCCCCGCCGCCCGATCCGCAACCACCGGCCGACGTCAGAAGAGCTCCCGACCCGGCAACCAGGCCGGGGACCCGTGCAACGGTCCCCGACGCCGCCAGGGCTGCCCCCCGCGTTACCGGTCCGAAGACCGGTAGACCGGCGGTCAAGCCGGGCATTCGCGGAGCGCCCGACCCCTCCGGGATCTCCCCGCCCCAGCCGCCCCTCGGCCCCGCACCGCCGGGCGGACCGAGCCTCGAGAAGACCACCAGCGGCTGACCATGCTCGCCCGCCTGCGCTCGGCGCTGGTCCCCAGAGATCCTCTGTACAGACGGGAGTCCGGCGCCGGCCGGCGAACAGTGCTGCGAGCCAAGATCCTCGGCTTGCTCGCAGTGGTCGCGGCCTACCTCTACTGGATGGTCGTGGCCTATGCCGGTCGCGATCACGGTCAACTCCCCGTTACCATTACTGCTATTGGCTGCTGCCTCTTCTGCATGATCTTCTTCGCTCTCGGCCTGCAGTCCGTCCGCAGCGAGGTCCTGGACAATACGATTGAAGCCCTGGTGATGACACCCGCTTCCCGCAAGAGGCTGGTCCTCAGCAAACTGGCGGGTTCCGTGGAGCTGGTCATCGTTGCGGCGCTTCTGCTGCCCTTCTACTGCTTCACGCTGGCGCCCGCCGGCCACGGCGACCGACTGATGGCGTTCCTCCACGGCGCGCTGCTCCGGCTGGCACTCGCGCCGGACAACTGGATATCATCAGGCGAACTCCCTTTCGCCGTAGAGGCGGTAATCGGTGCAGCTGCCTTCATCGGGGACCTGGCCTGGTACGCGTTCTTCGCTGCCTGCGGGGTCTGGGCGGCGAGCACAACGCGAAAGACCATCCACGCCTGGTTCAAGGGGCTGGCCGTCTCCGGCGGACTGCTGCTGGCCGTCACCTGCTACGAGTGGTTCCTGGGCGACCCCGCCAACCCCCACTGGCTGGTGAGAGCCATCGGCACCGGGAAGTGGTACGAGTTGGCCTACGCGCTCGACTTCGGCTGGCGCGACCGCCCGCTGTTCTGGATGATAGCCTGGTTCGCAATCTCAGTAATGCTGCGCCTTCTCCTCGCATACGCGTTCGTGCACCGGGCCACGCGCAGTTTCGATCAAATCGCCACGGACTGAGCGCGAGGCCAGGTACCCGGGGCCTGGGGACCGGTGGCTGGTGAATTGTGACTGGTCACCTTTTGCCAGTCACCGTTCACAGGTCACTGGTCACTGCCCTTCGGGCTCAGGCGCTTGAGTTCCATCCTGGCGCGGGCCACGGCGGAAGACTTGCCACCGTCCTTGACGATGCGGGTCAGCACCCCCCGTGCGTCGGTACTGCGGCCGAGCTTCAGGAGAAGGTTGGCGCGCTCGAATTCCCATTCGGCCCACTTGCTGCGGCCGCGCTTGCCGCTGCCCAGAACAGCCTCGGCCGCCTTTCCGTAGGAACGCGCGGCTTCCTGGGTCCTCCCGCCGAACGCCTGGGCTCGTGCGGCGCCGTAGTGGGCCTGAGCCTGGTGTTGCTTGCTGGTGGTCAGCCCCGCTGCCTCGGTGTACAGCTTCTCGGCGATGCTCAGCAGTTCCTTGCGGGCCTTCCCCCTGTAGCGCGCGTAACTGCTCATCAACACGCTCGCGATCCGGGACCGGACATGATGATCGCTGGGCCGCCCCTTGCGCATCAGGCTCACGAACTCGCGCACCCCTTCGTTGCGCCCGTAGCGCGCCGCCAGCGAGACGCCCCGGATCACCAGATTGGCATCCTTCCCGCCGGTATCGCGACAGGCGCGCAGGTAGAGTTCCAGCGCCTCTTTTGTGCGCCGGGCGCGCTCGAGAACGCCCGCCAGGCGCACCAGCGCCTTGGCGTCCCCCGAGTGTGCCTTGATCAACTGGGAGAAGCCCTCGCCGATCTCCTTGCGGAAGACCCTGCGGTCCTTGCCCGGCCAGTTCAACTGGCGCCCCAGCATCTGAAAGTGTCGACGGACCTCGTCGCCCTTGGCATCGGGCTCCATACACAGAATCATGCCATGCTTGAAGGCCGCGGCCGACTCCTTGTCCTGGTCGTGACAGCCGAGGTAGTGACCGAGTTCAGTCCAGTAGTGCAGCGACTTGGGATTGCTGGCCACCGCGCCGCGCAGGAACTTCAGCACGCTGTTCTCGAGCCTGGCGCTGACGCGCGCGGTCTCCCCGGCGCGAACCGTGAGCTCCCTGCTGACCATCTCGTGTCCGGCCTTGCGCACCAAAAGGCGGTAGTGGCCGGGGGCCAGGCCGTCGATCGACATGGGCGTATTGCCCCGGCTCTGTCCGTCGAGAATGACCTCGGCGCCCTCGGGCGAGGTGTGCACCGTGAGCGAACCGCTCTTCCTGCGCTTGAGTTCGAAGTTGAGCTCCTGCCGGCCACCGCTGAATTCGCGCTTCTCCTTGTGAACGGCGTAGCCATCAAGCGAGACCATTACCAGGTGTTTTCCGCTGGCCACCCCGCGGACCTCCAGCGGCGTGAGGCCCACGAAGCGGCCGTCGAGACGCACCTCGGCCGGCGCCGGCGTACTGTCGATGGCCAAAGAGACGAGTTCGCGCCGCTTCCTGTCGCGAAGTCTCAGCGCGTGGAAAATCGCCGCGCCGGAGGCCAGCAGCAGCAGCAGCACAGCCACTATGTGTGCGCGGCCCTCCCGCCGCCCGAATGGACCCGCGACCGCAAACCTCGGTGCGGGCACGCAGCTCGATTTACTCATCCGGGTACGGGCTCGCGCACCTCTTGCCGGGAACGAAATCCAGCGGCTCGAATCCGCGGGACCGGCTGCCCGAGATCCGCACGCGGCTGATCATGATGCCGCAGTCCCAGGTCCAGATCGCCACGCGACCTCCCGGGAGCGGATCGGGGTCGGTGTACTCGAGGTCCACCACCCGACCGCCGTCGACGCTGAAGCTCAACTTGGGCCCCTTGCGCTCGGCGCGAATGTAGAACCAGCGGTGGTGGATGTTGCTTCTGCGCGGGATACGGTTCGCATCGGAAGAGGCGGTACGCTTCACTTCCCTGCCCTTGCGCAGGATCGCGGAGTGGTCGTTGTCGAACCCCCCGAAAAGGAAACTGTAGCCGCTGGAGAGATCCTTGCCGTCGGCGCTGAGCGTGCAGTTGATGTCCCGGGCGTACTCGTAGCGCGACCCCCGGCGGCGATTCATCTTGATCCCGGCGAAAAACTCGACAACCACGTTGTCGCCGTAAATGCGCTTGTTCCAGAGCGCGGCCTGCAGCTTGCGGTCCGAGGGCAGCGCGTTCTCTTCGACGCTCAGGTTGCGTTCCTGGTGTGAGAGCGTGTAGCCCGAGAAGAAGCTCCAGCGCGGGTCGCACTGCCAGCGGTTGGTCACCGTCCAGATGCCGGTGGCCACGCGCCAGTCCGCCGGGGCCTTGCTGAACGGGTAGTTCAGCGCCGCCGGGCTGTATACCCGGAAGCCGTCCTGCTCGACATCCACGCCGCTCGAATACCAAGCCACCTTCTGCCCGCTCAGCGGCCGATCGTCGGCGAAGAACAGGACCTGGCGGCTGTTCACGTAGCCCATCACGAACGGCCCGGCCTTGCGCAGCGCCAGCGTCCAGACCCGCTCCCGGCCCGGCACCAGGCTCCGGGCCACCACCTGGCCCTCGCGGGTCAGGACCAGCGCGGCCTCGGCCTTCTTCTCGCCGGCGAAGGCCCGCCCGCCCTGCTGCTTTCTGATGGCCTCCCGGACCTCGGCGGGTACCGGCCGCAGCATCTTCAAAATGTAGCCGTTGTTGGGCTTGCTGCCGCTCTTGGCCACCGAGAGCGCCAGCTCGCTCTTCGGCACCTTGAACTTGTCTATCTCCACCAGCAGCGTGACGTCGCCGCTGAATCGCGCCCGGTGCCAGCGGACGGTCTTGGCCATCGGCCCTTGGCCCACCTTCTTCTGGGCCCAGTCGCCCTGCCAGCTGGACCAGTGCACCATCTCGCGATCGGTAGCGAAGATCGGGTTTATCGAAGAAAGCGGTTCGAGCTCGCCGGAAAGCTGGACGTTAACGCTGCGAGCCAGCCCGCGCCCCCCCCAGACCCCGAGCCCAACGCGGCCGGGTTCGGCCAGCCCGGAACCGCCCTCCTCGCTGTCGGTCTGCCAGGCGGAAAGCTCGTGCCGGCCATCGACGCGCGCGCGAGCCAGGCCGCGGTCCAGCAGGACTTCGAAACGGTGCATCTCCGGCGCCAGCTTGACCTCACGGCTCCCGAGCACCTCGCGCTGGCCGCCGCGGAAGTCGACGAGTTCCAGCCGTCCCCGCCCGCAGTCGTATGAAAGGCAGGAGTAGCTGGTGGCATCGCGGTAGTGATAGACCAGGCCCACCCGGCCGCTGCGCGGCAGGATCGCGGCGCTGGCGATGTAATTGCCCCAGCGCGAGGAGCCGAAGACTCCTACTCCGCCCTCTTCGCCCCCCGAGAACTCCAGCCCCTGGGCCTCCGTGCCGTCGGCCAGGTTCCACTCGCCGCCCAGGTAGTCCCAGCTGCGCCAGGTGCTGGCCGTTCCCCGGAAGCTCTCGCTGAAGAAGGTGGCCTCGGCCACGCGCACGTCGTCGAACATCGCCGGCTCATCGCCGTGGGCGAAGAGCCCGACGCGTCCGCCGGTCAGGCCGGCATCGTCGGCGCCGAGAATCATCTGCTCGTCGACGTAGACCTCGGTCCAGCCGTAGCCCAGGCGTACTTCGGCGCGGTACCACTGTTCGGGAATGTACCCCACCAGGCTCTTCTGGACCACTGTCTCGCGACCGCCGCTGACCTTGACCAGTTCGGCCAGTCCACGGGCGCTGGTATCGGGATTCTCGCGGGCCGACCAGCGGAAGAGGTAGTAGTTCTTCTCGTCGCGGTAGTTGAAGGCCAGTCCGACCTTGCCGCCCGGGGCGCCCTGGAAGCTGGCCGCGTAGGAATACATGTCCCAGGTGTCCTGGCCGGTAACCGCTAGGGCGTTGTCGCCGGTGCCGGCGTAACGGAAGGCGTTGGCCGACATGCTGGGGTTGCGCAGGCCCTTGTTCTCCCACTTGCCGGTCACGCGTTTCCAGGGCGAGGCCGACTTCTCGCTGCGCATGAAGTCGTCCATGAACAACACCGGGTCGAGCTCCTGGGCGAACGGCCCCGAGAACCTGAAACCGTCGCCGCTGACACCGATGGCCGCCCTGCCACCGCTGTAACCCTCGACGAATGCCGCGGCCCGGACCTGGCCGTCGATGATTGCCACCAGCAGCGGACCGCGCCGGCGCAGGCCTACTGCGTGCTCGCGGCCGGGGCTGAGCTCCCGCTCCATGGTCACGAAGGACAGCGTGCGGTGCAACCCGCCCCGCGCGGCGACCAGCAAGAGGTTCCTGCCCACCAGCTGCAGATACAGACAGTCGTCGGGCGACTGGTAATGCACCGCCAGACGAGCGGCGGCCCCGCTGCCGGCAGTCACTGTCACCCCGCTGACGAAATCGAAGTGGTCTCCGCGGGTCTCTCCCACCGCCTGGAAACTGTCCCCGCTCCAGCTTTCCTGGGAGTCCTCCAGCGCCGGCCAACGGGGCGGGGCGTTCCGGGCCCGGACCTCACTGTAGAGAAAGACGCCCGACCCGATCAGCGCGCTGAAGGCGATCATGAGCGACAGTGTACGCGCCATGCTATGACCCTCGCTTCAAAGGGCTTACGCCCGTACCATGATGCCGTCCCCCGGCGCGGCCACCTGGCGGCCGTCCATTCATATACATATAACAAACGGCAGGTGCTAAAGTCAATCCGGAGAGCTGGCAGAGTCGGCCGATGACGCTCTCGAGAAGGAAGCCACGGCCCTACTTCCGCTTCCGCGGAGCCTTCTTCCCAGCCTTCGCTTTGCCCCCGGCCTTGACCGGCTTCTTCTCACCGAAGCGCTGCTCGCGCCGGGCCAGCAGCCACTCAGCCAACTGACCGATGCCCCTGCCACTGCGGCAGGAGGTCTCGATCACGGCCAGGCGGGGGTTGACGGATCTGGCGGCGAGAACTGCTCTGGCCACCTTGAAGCGGCAGGCGGCCCGCATGTCGGTCTTGTTGACAACCATCGCCGAGGCATCGCTGAAGGCCTCGGGGTACTTTTCGGGCTTATCGTCGCCCTCCGGCAGACTGATCACCACGACGCGCTCGTTCTCGCCGACGTCAAAGGCCGCCGGACACACCAGATTGCCGACGTTCTCGATGAAGAGAATATCGGGCAGCTTGCCCAGCTTCCTGACGGCGGCGGTGACCATGGCGGCGTCGAGGTGACAGGCGCCGGAGGTCGTAACCTGCACCGCCGGGGCGCCGGCGGCCTCGACGCGTTCGGCATCGTTGGTGGTCGCGACATCGCCCTCGACCACCGCGACCGACGCACCGCACTTGCGCAGAACCGGCACCAGCTTCTCGATCAGTGAGGTCTTGCCCGAACCCGGCGAGGAGATCAGGTTGACCGCCAGCGTGCCCGCGCTCTCGAACTTCTTGCGCAACGCCCGCGCGCGCCTGTCGTTGTGACCCAGGATGTTCTTGACTACTACGACCTTCACAACCTGCTCCCCTTCCCTACTCGTCCACGTCTATCGCGGTCAATCGTATCTCCCGGCCGCGAAGCATGTCAACGTTCATCGAACCGCACTGCGGGCAGCCCGCGATATCCTGCCGGCCGAACTTCTTCCCGCACTCCCCGCACTCGAAGCGGGCCTTGATCTTCTTCACGCACAGCCTGCTGCCCTCCAGCACCGTTCCCTCGGCGACCATCGGATAAAGATCCCTGAGGAGCTCCGGAACGGCACCCGAGAGTTCACCAACGTCAACGTCTACCGCGTTGATCTTCTTCCCGGGCGCGTTCTCGCGCGCAGCCGCGACCGCCTGCTCGACCAGGGCCTCAACCAGTGAGAGCTCGTGCAAGGACCTCCTCCGCGCACGAGTTTACCGGGTGGTCCATGTTTTGCCAGCGACCCAAGAACTCCTTCGTCGTCGTCCTCAGCGAGCTGCGCGAGCGGTCCTCGTCGTCGTCCTCGGCAGTTGACCTTAGCGCAACCGCCGGGGACGACGACGAAGGACGAGGACGATTCTGGGTGTAGACCTGCGGGAGGAACTCTGTGCTACTCTCCCCCGCTGCGATCCTTCAGGTACTCGTCGCCAACCGCGCCGTCCCACTGGCGCACGCCCGCCCGGTGGGCCGCGCGGGCGATCGCATGGGTCGCCACCGGCCCGGCGATCAGCACCACCAGCACGCAAAGCCCCGCCTTGGCAGCGCATCCCTCGCACCCGGGGTGGTCGGTAACGCCCATGCGCAGGGCCACACCCAACAGCACCAGGCAGGTGCCGGCACCCAGGCAGGTGGCGGACACCTGCAGCCGTCCGAAAACGTCCGGCATGCGCAGGAGCCCCAGGCAACCCAGCAGGCAAAGTGCCGCACCGGCGGTGATCAGGATCTCGGGAAGCGCCTGCCCCAGCGCGACGATCGCGCCCCTGAATCCGACGGCGGCCAGCAGTGCGCTATTCATCGAAGCCCGTCCCCTCGAAGTACTTGGCCATCGCCACGCTGCCCACGAATCCCAGGAGCGCCCAGGCCAGGGCAACCGTCACCAGGTAGCCCTTCCCGGTAACCAGCGCCAGCAGCGCGCACGCCCCCACGCCCAGCGTGTTGAGCGCGTTCATGGCGGCAACCCGATCCGGACCCGTGGGACCGTAGGCCACGCGGTAGAGGCACATCAGCGCACCGGCGGCCAGCACCGCCATGACCACCAGCGCCACGCTCCCGTGCAACATCAGTCGAACACCCTCTTGAGCACGCCCTCGAAGCGCCCCACCAGCACCTCGGCGCGGAGCTCCGGCGAATCGGTCACGGTGTCGGCCCAGTACACGTAGATGTCCTGTCCCACCATGTCCACGGTCAAGGAAGCCGCCGCCAGCGTGATACAGTTCGCCAGGCAGAAACGCCCCATCTCGCTGCGCATCGAGGTACGCACCTTGACGATGCTGGGGCGAACCGGGACGCGCAGGTGCAGCACCCGGTAGGCCGCGTCGAGTACGCCGGAAGCCAGGGCCCAGATCAGCAGCAGCAGGAAGTAGAGGAAGAAGCAGTAACGCAACGGCGAGAGCAGCTTGCCGGCGTGGCGAGGAAAGAGCCTGCCGAAAATCGCGGCGCTCAGCGCTGCCACCGCCGCGCCGACAGCGAGGTCGCCGCCCGCTCCGGCGGCCAGCAGGTTCGCCGAGGAGGGGTCGAACGGCCAAACCAGCAGCACCCACAACAGGTAGCCCATCACGAAGTGGACGACGTAGCCCATCGCTGCTCCCCCGCCCTCAGCCTATGCCCAGGGGCTGCAGCAGCCCCATCCAGGCGCCCGGTCCGCCGCGCAGGACGTCGACGGCCGGACCGATCATTCCGGGCATGACCCACAGCGCCAGGACCCCCAGCAACACGCACGCGGCCGAAAGCACCACCATGGCGAAGCACATGCTCGCGGGGGCCTCCTTCGCGCCGCGCACCACGCGGGCCGACATCGGCCCGAAGAGCGCGTATTTCTGCAATCTCGCCAGGCAAACCACGCCCAGGAAACACGCCGCCACAGCCACAGCCGCGAGACCGGGGTAGCCGGCCAGCGCCGCGCCCACGGTGATCATCAACAGCCCCCAGAAGCCGCAGAGCGGTGGCGCGCCACAGGCCGCCAGGGCCCCGATCGCACAGGTTGCGCTGGTAACCGGCATGCGCTGCCACAGGCCGCCCAGCTCGCGGAGATTGCGGGTCCCGGTAGCCCTCTCGATGGCCCCGGCACAGAGCATCAAGAGGCTCTTGAATGCCACCTGGTTGACCAGGTGGAAGACCGCGCCCAGAAGCAGTAGCGCTATCGCCAGCTTGCGTGTGGAAACGGGAATCCGGCTCAGCGCCCTTTGGCGGTTCTCGAGCTTCTCGAGGCGCGCTTCGGCCTCCCTGATGCCTGCGGCCAGCGCCGCCTCGCCCTCGGGCGCGAACCTCTTCATCTCCGCGAGAAGATCGGCCCGCTCCGCCCGGTCCAGCCGGCCCTCGGCCTCGAGCCGCAGGAGCTCGTCGCGCGCAACGCGCACGGCGACCAGTCGCCGCCGCGGTTCGGTGAGCTCGACGCGCAGGCGGGTAATTCTGTTGCGAACCACGGCGCCCTTGCGCAGGCTGTGCATGCAGGCCATCGCCAGGCCCAGCCCCAGCAGCACGAAACCGAGCTGCCCCACCCCGTGGTAGGCCAGCAGCCTCTTGAGATCCCACTGCCCCGCAGCCAGCAGCCCGCCGACCAGCATCGAGCAGGCTCCCAGCGTCACAATCAGCCAGACCACCGACTGCACGCGGTAGGCGTCGAAGACGCCGAAGAGCAACCGGGCGATACCGTACCCGCCGACGACCTTGACCAGCACGCCGCCGATCACGGTCGCCGCCGGCCCGGGCGCCGCCGGGGCCGAGTCCGGCAACCAAGAGTGGAAGGGGAAGACCGCGGCCTTGATGGCCAGCGCCGAGATCACCATGGCCAGCGCCAGGAGAATCACCGGATTGCCGCCGATGCCACCGGCCGCGCGCAGCTTCAGCGCCACCTGCCCGTAGTTCAGGGCTCCCAGGCTGCCCCACACCAGGCCGATTCCGAAGAGCATCAGCAGCGAGCCCAGCGTTCCCAGCACCAGGTACTTGAAAGCCGCCTGCAGATCCTCGCCCTCGGTCTCGAAGGCCACCAGCCCGTAGGCCGAAATGGATGCCACCTCCAGAAAGACGAAGAAGTTGAACAGGTCGGCGCTGACCACGCAACCGTTGAGGCCCGCGAGCATCAGGAGCAGCAGCCCCTGGCCGCGCGTAACTCCGCTCTGCCCGCTCTGGAAGCCGCCCGAGTAGATCGCCACCAGCGCGGCGACCACGGACACGACAAGCAGCACCAGCATTGACAGGCCGTCGAGGCACAGGGCTATCCCGCCGATCTCGCTGAAGAGCACCCCCCCCCGGCCGGCACCCGACTCGCTGACCGGACACCAGCCGCCCATCCAGCTGGTGCCCCGCGAACCCAGCAGGGCCAGCGCCGTCACGACAAGAAGCGTCAGCAGGGGCCCCAGTTCACCCAGGAACCTGCCGCCCCGCGCCCAGAACCTCGCCAGCATCAGCGCCAGCACGGCGGCAGCCAGCGGCAGGACCACCACCAGGGGGAGAAGCAGGGACTCCAGGTGCCCGGTCATCCGCGCAACCTCTTGATCTCCTCGACGTCCAGCGAACGGTACCGCTCGTAGAGACGCAGGCAGATGGCGACCGCCAGGGCCAGCGTAACCAGGCCGATCAGCATGCAGACCAGCACCATGGCCTGCGGCACCGGATCGGCCATGGCCAGGACCTGGCCGGGCTTTCCTCCGGTGACCTCGACCGGGGCCGTGCCCTCGGAGCCGACCGCGTACTTCCGCATTCCCCTTTCGCCCAGGCTCTGCGCCGGACGGTTGCAGCCCAGCGAAACCAGGAAGAGGTTCAGCCCCATGGCGGAGATCGCCAGGCCGATCACCACCTTGGCGAGGTTCCGCTTGCTCGCAACGCAGTAGATCCCCAGCAGGAACAGGGCCGTCGAAAGGATGAAGGGCAACCAGCCGCTCATCGCTCTTCCCCCCCGCCGCCGGAGCTCCGCAGAGCCGCCAGCGCCGCGAAGGCCACGGCAAATCCCATCCAGACGCTCAGGCCCATCGCGAGATTGGCCAGCAGCACGGTTCCGCCCGAGAGCAGCGAGCCGTCACCGGGTTCGGCGGAGGCGAAGCCGTGGTTCCGGAAGAACATCAGCGCGCCCATTCCCAGGCAGGCCACCAGCAGCAGTAGCAGCACCCCAAGGGGCTGGAAGAGCCCCCCGGCCCCGTCGAGGCCCAGGCTGCCCTCCCGGTGGCCCAGGGCCATTACCAGCAGCGCAAGAACCGAAGCGACCATCAAACCGCCGGCGATCCCCCCGCCCGGAGCCACGTGACCGTAGCAGGCCAGGTAGAAGCCGAAGACCAGCATCAGGCCCGAGAAGAGCCGCGCGGCGCCCTTGACTATCGGGCTCATGCCGCCCATCAACCCTTCTCCTTCGTCGCGGCCCCGCGCTTCGCGCGCAGCACCAGCGTAACGCCCAACACGCCCGCCAGCACCGCGGCCGCCGCCGCGAGTGCATCCAACGCACGGTAGTCCAGCAGCACAGCCGTAACCCGGTTGGCAAAGTGCAGCTGTCCGCCGCGCGGCTTGAAGCTCTCATCCCGCGGCTGGTACTTCGCATCCCTCACCCGCATGTTGTTGATGCGCCGGTTCTCCGCGGCCTGCAGGGCCCTCCAGCTTTCGTCGAGGTACAGCCGCGAAACGCCCCGCTCGGAGGCCCGCGGGCGCGCCTCGGCCTCCTTCCGCCTCCCGGGGGGCACAGGCGTTCCCCCTGGGGCGTCGTAAGGCTCGAGCGACACGGGCCTGCCGAAGCGCGGCAGTCCGCCGCTATTCTCGCCGGCCATATACACCGCCGAGCAGATCACCAGAAGGACACTGGCAACCGCCAGCCCCACAGCCCTGGGAAAGCCGCTGCTCTCGCCGTCCTCGCCGCGCTCACGCGCGGCGCTGCCGCGTATCAGCACTACCAGGATGACTACCACCCCGGCCAGCTGTACCAGTGCCAGGTCCGGTGCGCCCAGCACCACGAAGGCCATTGCCGCGGCAAGAGCCACCGCGCCCGTGGCGATGGCCGAGGCCAGCAGGTCGCGAGCCTCAACCGCCACCAGCGCCGCCACCAGCGCGAACCCCAGGAGCAGAGTCAGGCCGATCTCAGTGGACACTGCCGCTGCCTCCTGGCAGACCGTTGAAGAATTGAGGGCTTTCGATTTCGAGCAACTGGGCCCCCCAAGAAAACGCCCGCCTCCGTCCTGCTACGCCTGCGGCTACGCAGGGCTACGGCGCTCCGGTGCAGGAGAGGGTCAACCTTCACAGTGTGGTCCTTTCTGCATCCAGCCTTCGACAAGCTCACGGTAGCTCACCTTCAGGTCCTGAGCCACGTCGAACGACTGTTCGACGGTTCAACCGCTCTCCTGTTCCATCAGGCCGTTCTTCAACGTCCCGCTAGACCACAACCAGCGGAAGCAGCAGCGCCGCGACCACCGCCAGCAATCCCAGGAGACATAGCACCAGGTAGCGCCTCAGCGAGTTCCGGTGCAGTCCGCCCGCGGCATCGACCAGTCTCTGTCCGCCGCTGCCGAGCAGTTCGTATGGATCGTAGACCCCCTCCCCGGCATCGCTCTGGAGCGTGGCCAGGCCGCCCAACTCACCGGCGATGTCGCTGAACTCCGGTGCCGGATAGGCGAGGTCCTCCTCGGCCATGGCCCCGGAGTCGACGTCGACAAAGGGTGGCACCACCCTCATCCGCCGCACGCCGAGCAACCCGAAGAGCAGATCCCCCGAGGCCAGCGCCGCCAGCACCAGCGCCCCGGCCAGCATCGGGCTCCAGAATCCCGCACCCTCGGGGGCGAAGCTCAGGTGCGAGGCACCCAGGAAACCACCGTCAAAGCCGCAGCCTTCGATCACCGGCCCGAGCACCGTCCTGGTCAGCAGCAGGTTGGGCAACAGCCCCAGGAGCAGTGTGCCGGCCGCCAGCAGCCCCATGGGCACAAATGCCAGCGCGCCGGCCGCGCGCGCTCCCTCGCAGTGCGAGGACACCGGACCGGTAAAGGCCGCGCGCGCGGTGCGGAGCATTCCCGCCAGTGTCAGCGCCGCGCCCAGCAGTGCGACCACCAGCGCCATCACCGCCACCAGCGAAAAGACCGGGCCCAGATGCGCGCTGCCAACCTGGCCCGCGGCTCCCAGCAGCCCGTTGAAGATCATCCACTTCGAGTTGAATCCCGCCAGCAGCGGGACACCCGCCGCCGAGAGCCCCGCGACCATCGAAAACGCGAACGTGAGCGGCATTCGCCGCCCCAGCCCGCCCAGGCGCGCAATCTCGGTGGTCCCGGTACAACGCTCCACGGTCCCGACGGCCATGAACAACGCGACCATGAAGAGCACCGTGGCGATCACGTGCAGGCAGACCCCGGCCACACCCGCCGCCGCCGCACAGGCGACGCCCAGCACCAGATAACCGGACTGGCAGACCCCGTGGTACGCCAGAGCCCTGCGCAGATCGTGCTGCACCAGGGCGGCCAGGGATCCGAAGAGCACTCCGGCGCCGCCCAGCACCATCAGCAGCAGGCGCAGTCCCCCGGCGTTGCTCAGGTCGAAGACGTGGAACGAAATGCGCAGCAGCATGTAGCTGCCCAGCAGCTTGTCGAGTCCCGCGGGCATCAGCGCCATGACCGGCGCAGGCGCGCCCCCCGCAGCGCGCGGCACCCAGCCGTGAAGCGGCAGAGCACCGATCCTGGCCAGAATCCCGCCGAGAATCAACAGGTACGCAACCGGGTTCAGGCCGGCACGCGACCCGCTGAGCGGGATTCGATCAGGACTGGTCGCCCACTCGGAGATCATCACGCCCAGGCGGCCTCGCCCCATCGAAACGCCCTGGGCGGCCAGCAGGACGCAGCCCAGGAGCAGCAGGCAGTCGCCCGCACCCAGCAGTACCATGGTCCTGCCGGCACCGTGACGCGCGCGGTCCCCGCCCAGCGTCACCAGGTAGAAGAGAATGAAGCTGCTCAGCGTCCACCCGCAGAAGACCATGAACGTGTTGTCACTGAGCACCGCGAGGTTGACACAGCCCAGGGCCCAGAGCGCGAAGGCGAAGAACTCCCCCCGGCGCAGGCCCTGCCTGATGCCGGTGCAGGCGTAGACTATCACCAGGACGGCCACCGCCGCCGCCGCGAAAACGGTCAGGACCGCCAGCGGGTCAAGAAAGAATCCCAGCGGTATGCTCTTCGGCCCCGCGATTCCCGGCAACTCCAGTTGCAGTGCCGACTCCAGACCCCTGCCGATCCTGAGGCTCCTGAGCACCTCACTCACGCCAAGCGCGTGCGACCCAGACCCCACGGCACCGACCAGACGCGCGCCGAACCACGCGGTCAGAGCCGCCACCGCAACGCCGGTCACCTCGCGGATCCGGAACTTCGGCATCTCCGGCAGGATCAGAACGATCAGGCCTCCCGCCAGTGGCAGGAGGATGACTCCCACGGTCAGGAAGGGGGCCAGGTCCATCTCAGCTCACGACCTTCCCGGAATCGGACTTCCCGGGTTCCTTCTTCGGAGTTGTCTCCGGGGAGCCCGGTCCGCCCCGCAACCCCGAGATCATGGTCACGATGGCGCCGACAAGCTCCTCGGCGCTCTCGTCACTTGACGCCAGTTCCATTACGACCGCGCCAGAGTCCACCCTCTCGAGCACCTCGCGGGCCCCCTCGGCCTCCACCAGCAAAACCACCTTGGGCGCCGGCATGGCTCTGTACATCGAGATCAGGCGCCGCTCCTCCTCGGAGCCCTGGGGCTTCCCGGCGACCAGCAGTGCGTCAGCGTGCCGCGGCGAGTGGACTTCTCTGATCTGCGGGCAGACGGAGTCCAGACCGGGCAACTCGGGCCCACCGCCCAGCTTGAGGCGATAGACCCAGCAACTCCCGCGCAGTACTGTCGGTCCGGCAACCATTAGCGACTCCCCGACCAGAAAAGCACAATCGCGAAGAACAGCGCGCAGAACCCCAGAATCGCCGCCGGCCCCGCGAAGAAACGCATGGCCTCGGCCGGCCGCGGTTGCCACCCCCCGCGGCGCAGCAGGGCCAGAGCGTACACTATCACGAAGAACTTCAGAGCCGCCACAAGGGCCTGGAACAGGCTGGTCTGCCACTCGCCCCAGGGATCTCCGAACCGGAAGCCCCCCATGAAGACCATGCCGATAAACAGCGGCAGCACCACCATCATCCCCGCGCGACTCAACCGCCAGAAGGCCAGCAGCGGTCCGCTGTACTCGGCCAGGGCTCCACCGGCCAGCGCGCGATCGTTCTCCCCGAAGTCGAAGGGGCTCACGCCCACCAGCGCCGCGCCGCAGACTGCGGCCACCAGCACGCATAGAATCCGGGTGACGGTCGAAGCCGCGCGCACGAAGGTGCCGCCGCGCGCGGCCAGCGCCAGGCGCGCGCCGCTGAGGTGATGAACCCGCCTGGTGGGTGTGCCGGTCAGCCAGTCCGCGTTGCGGGCGTCGCGCCTCACGCGCACGGCCCTGGCCTGCGCCTCGTCCCAGTTGCTCTGCGCGGCAGCCAGCAGGGCGTCCTGCTCGGACGTAGGCTTCCTGCCGGACAGGTGCATTCGCTCGCAGGCCGCCTCGAGATCGTCGAGACGCGCCTTGGCGGCCGCCGCACCGGCCTCCAGCACCTCGCTGCGCGCGGCAATCTCGGCGCGCACGGGTCGCAGGCGCAGGCAGGCCCGCCCGACCATCAGCGAAACGTTGTCGCCCGGCCCCGATCCGTTCAGGATCAGCATTTCACTGAAGCGCAACGGAGAGGCGGGACGCCCCAGGCGCGACCTGCGGTGGTCGAGCATCGAATTCCGACCGGCGCGCTTGGACACCTGCCGACCGAGACTTGCCGTGAAGCGCCGCTCGGCGGCCCCGGCAAGCACCAGCGCCGTCACCACCACCAGGATCATCGGAATCATGCACGAGAGCATTCGCACCCCGCGCGAAGCGGCCACCGCTGCGAAGGGGCTGTTGCTGCAGGCCGCGCCGAAGATCATCGCCGCGATCGGTGCGACCAGCAGCAGCAAGACAACCAGCACGTCGCCCACGAAACGGTACGGCGCGATCATGCCGTTCTGCCACAGGACGTTGCCGGTCAGGATCGTCGCCGCCAGGCAGACCGCCGCCAGCGCCAGCAGGGGCATGCTCACGAACACGGCCCGGTTGGCACCCATCGGCGCCAGCGTCTCCTTGCGCAGCAGCTTGATCACGTCCCGAAGGGGCTGGAAGAGAGAAGTGCCTCTGCGCCTCGGGGCGGCAACCGACCACCGGGCGTAGAGCCCTTCGAGCAGCAGGCCCAGCAGGATGACGAAAAAGGAGCAGACCAGGGAGAATACGAGGTAGAACAGACCGGTTAGCGCCGCTGCCAGCAAGACCACCCCCGCAGCCCCGTCAGCCCGGCACCGGATATGCCCGGCCGGGCAAGTCCCCCCTGGATCATCTTGCTGTTTCCCCCGATTAATGCAACGCCTTTTCCCTCAAAACCCCCTTTCCCCGTTCCCCTGAAGAAGGCGCGGCGGGGCAGTTGCCCCGCCGCGCCGTTACCCGCACCCGGCCTCTCGGCCTACAAGCCTTCGTTGAGAACCGACAAGCACGAAGTCACGCAGACGAGAAAGGAGAGAAAGGACCGCCCTTCAAGTGGCTCAGGGGCACGGTGGTCAGCCCCGATCAGTGACTCTCTCCTGCTCCAGCAGGCCGTTCCTCAAGGTCCTGCTAGAACTTGTACACTACCGAAAACTGCACGCGGCCGGCTTCGCCGTCGTCGTTCTCGCCTTCGTACTGCGTCTCGAGCCGCATGAACTCCAGACCGATGCTGACCCCGCCGCCAACGTTGTACCAGGTGTTCACGAAGTAGTTGAAGTTGCGCGTGCGCGCGCCGTCGGAGACGTCCTCGTCGTCGGGATCGTCGATGCCTACGCCCGCGTTGAACGTGAACTTCTGGAGGAAGTCCACCGGAAGATCCCTGAGAGTCAGCGAAAGCCAGCCGCCCTCGCTGGTGATCTCCCGCCCCCGTCCCGTGGTAGCGTCAACAGTGACACCTTGGCCGACCCCGCCCAGGAAGGTATCCAGGTTGCGGCCACGGAACCACTCGGCCTTGAGATCCAGCCAGTCGAGCAACGGCAGGGTCAGGTCCAGCCCGATCATGTCGCTGTCGACATCCTCGTCGGTGTTGTCGGCGGTTATGTCGTACTCCTCCTGGTGGCAGCTGCCGAAGACTCCCAGCACGGTGGGCCTTTCCGTAAGCAGCTTCCAGGTGGTGGCCACCCGCCACTGAAGCCCGGGCAGGCCGCTGTCCTCGCCGCTGTCGCCCGGATCGAAGGGGCCGGCGTGACCGATGTTGCGGGTCAGTGCGCCGGCGAGTTCGATGCGGGTGAGCAGGTCGGTCTCGATGGCGAAGCCCTTGGTCAGGCGCAGCTGCGGGCGACGGTACCCGATGTTGCCCTGCCACCAGCCTGCGGTGTAGTTGATGGTCGGAAGCACCAGCGGGGACACAACGTCCGAGGTCTGCCCGGCGATCACCGAGAAGTCGTACTCCGCCCAGTCCAGCTTCGCGTAGGCGTGGCGCAGCATGACCCCGGGCTTGTTTTCGCCGTTGTTGTCGGTGCCGTAGAAGTCGATCTCCACGCGGCCGCTCGGTTTCATCCCGCCGACGTCCTCGCCGCCGAGCTTGAGACCCAGGCGGGTCTGCTTGGCGGTCATGTTGAATTCCTCGTCGTTGCGGTTGGTTGCTTCGCTCTCGGCCCAGCGCGCGAAGTTACCGACGCTGGTCCGCGAGTCGTCCCAGGCGGCGTCCAGCTTGACGTAACCGTAGAAGGTCACGGGCACCCTGCTGCCGATGTTGAAGAGCTTCTCGCCGCCTTCACCGGCGAGAGCGCCACCGGCCACCATCGCCAGGCCCAGCACTGCCGCCGCCAATGTACATCTACGCCTCATCTTCTGATTCCCCTCCCTTTGAAGAAGACCCGCACCGGGCGAGCGCACCCGGGCTCCCCGCGCGTGGACCGTCCAGACGCTGCGGGCAGATTTCACTTCATATCCGTTTCGAAGGCAAGTTTCAAGCGGGTTCGCTTGCGGGAGTTGAATCTTGTCCGCCACCGGCGAGACTTCAGCAGTCACGACCCGTGGAGGACAGCGCCCTTGCTGGTGATGCGCAGGAGGAAACTCGGAATCCTCGGTGGCACCTTCGACCCCATCCACGTCGGGCACCTGTCCGTCGCCCAGCAGGTCGGCGACCGGCTGGGCCTCGACCGGGTAGTGCTGGTACCCTCCGGCCGGCCGCCGCACAAGGACTGCAACGCGGTGGCCCCGGCCAGAGACCGGCTGGAGATGGCCCGCCTTGCGGTACGGGGGCTCGCGCGCCTTTCGGTGTCGGACATAGAGGTTCGCCGGGCAGGCCCCAGCTATACCATCGACACGGTGCGCCAGCTCCGCTCCGATATGGGCGAGGACAACGACTACTGGTTCGTCATCGGCGCCGACACCGTTGCAGAACTGCCCACCTGGCATCGCGCCACGGAACTCCTGCAGGAGATTCGGTTCGCCGTGGCTGTGCGTCCCGGCTGCCGGCCCGATTTCGCCCCGGTCGAGGAGAATCTCGGCCCTGAGGCCGCGATGAAGCTGCGCCGCGCTGTCCTGGATATCGAACCCTGCGACGTCTCCAGCACCGAGATCCGCCGCCGCCTGGCACACGGCGAGGATGTCGGCGGAATGATCCGGGCGAATGTGGCCGCGCTGATCCGGCGCCGGAATCTCTACGCCGGCGCAGCCCCGTCGAGCTGAGGCGCCCGGCGCGGAGTCAACGCCCGCCGAGAACGATCGAGTCCAGCCGCCGCGCGCAGTGGCGCAGCACCCACAAGGGCACGAACCAGTTGAGAATCACGGTCCTGGCGGCGAAGGCCAGCAGCGAAACCGCGGCCAGGATGATCCCTGTCACCATGGCCCCTTCTTCACCCATGTCCGACTCTGCCGCCACGGCCACCATGATCACGCCGCCGAGGCCGAGCAGCGCTCCGAAGAGCACGCTCTCGGCCAGGCTGATCCCCGCGCCGATCAACATCAGCAACGAGTAGCTCGACGTTCGACTGCGGCTGGTAATCACCGTGTAGATCGCGAAGGCCCCGCCGGTGGCGGCCTGGCCCAGGACCAGCAACCCCGCGACGATGCCCCCTGCGGCGCCGGCGCCGAACCCCACCGCTGCCCAGAGCACGTTCTCGGCTGGGGTGTGCTCGAACTCGTTCACGCTGATGCTACCGCCGATGAACAGCCCCGCCAGCGCCGTGATCACCGCCACGGCAATCGCGACGTAGACCATCGGGCGCAGCCTGGCGCCGAACTTCGCGAAGACGATCTCGTTTCTCGCGGCAGTAGTGAGCAGCAGGCTCTCGATGGTCCCGTGCTCGAACTCGTAGAGCATGCCCTCGGCCACCAGCACCCCGGGGAAGACCATCGCCGGAAAGCTCACCGCGAAGGGCATCGTGAAGCAGCACATCAAGCTGACCAGCACCACCAGCAGGAATACCAGAAAGGCGATTCCCGAGGCGACCAGCACCATTGACACGTTGGTCGGCTGGCGCAGCTCCTTGCGATAGAAGGGCGAGCCCCTGGCGTCACGGATTTCGGCAAGCAGGCCCTTGTCGCGTGGTTCTCCCCGGCGGGTCTCCGGCCGCATCACTCGATCGACGGCACTGCGATAGCGGGCCAAGGAAGGGGCCCTACGCCGGCCAGTCCAACTCTCCGCGGAAGACGACCTCTGCGGGCCCCTCCAGCCGCACCTTGGAGTAACCCTCCCCGGACTCTTCGAAGTGGATGCGCAGCATGCCACCGAGCACCACGACGCCCACGGGCGATTTCAGACCCCATGCGCTGGCCGCGGCCAGCGCAGCGGCGGAGGCACCGGTTCCGCAGGCCAGGGTCTCGTCCTCGACACCGCGCTCGTAGGTGCGGATGGCGATACCCTTGCCCCGCCGGGCCATGAAGTTGGCGTTGGCGCCGGCCGGCAGAAAAGCCTCGTGATAGCGGATCGCCCGCCCCTGGCTCAGCACCTCGGCGGTATCCAGATTCCTGACCGGCACCACCGCGTGGGGCACGCCGGTAGAGAGGAACCACAGGTTCAGCTTGCGCCCGCCCACGGCGATGCTCTTCTCCTCGGGTTGCGTGGGCTCGGGCATGTCGATGATCGCGCCCTCTCCGGTGATGGTCGCGCCAACCGGGCCCGCACCGGTCATGAAGCGCATCTCCGGCCCGGCGGCGCCGATGGCGTGAGCGAAGGAGGCGATACAGCGCGCGCCATTGCCGCACATCTCGGCCTCGGATCCGTCGGCGTTGAGGTAGCGCATGCGGAAGTCGAAATCTTCCCCCGGGGGGGGTTCGACCAGAAGCACGCCGTCTGCGCCGACCGCCGTCCTCCGCGGGCACAAACTGGCCGCGAAATCGGAGTGCCGCCCGTCGGCCACGATCCCGTCGCGATTGTCGGCAACGATGAAGTCGTTGCCGGTGCCGTTCATCTTCCAGAACTTGAGATTCAAACCGATTCTCCTACGTTCCCCTCTGAGCAGTCATTATAGTAGGTGGAGTGAGGCCCGCCAGCGAGCAAACAGCTCGCATACGACCCTGCCCCGACCCATGGCAGGCATACCGGCGGTCCGCTCGGGGCTAGCGCGCGGGGATCTTCAGCTTCTGGCCGATGCGCAACCGGTTGGGGTCCACACCGGGGTTGAGCCGGGTGATATCTTTGTAGCGCATCCCCGAACCCAGGTACTTCTTCGCAATCACGTACAGGTTCTCACCAGAAACCACCCTGTGAATCCGAGCCCCCGCCCCGGAACCCGTGGCCGGGGAGGCCGGTGCGGCCTCAGGCGCGGGTCTCGGCCGCGAATCCGATCCGCCGATTCGGCCAGGAATGGTCAGCTTGGTGCCGACACGGAGCCTGCCGAAGTCAACGTCGGGATTGGCCGCGGTGACCTTCTTCCAGTGGATACCGCTGCCCAGGAAGCGCTTGGCTATCTTCCAGGCGCTGTCGTTCTCCTGGACCGTGTAGGGGAAATCCGAACCGGCAGGCGGAGTAACGCTGCCGCCGGAGTTCGAAGCCACCGCCGCATCGACGCCGGAACCGCCCGGGCCGCTCTCGCCGGCCCCCGTCGCGCCGCCATCTTTCGCAGACCCGGCGGTCGTGCCTGGGGCAGCACCGGTTCCGCCACTCACGGAGAGTTCGCCGCCTCCGGCGCCGCCGGGGGCGGCACCTTCTTCCTCGGCAGTTCCTGCGCCAGCCACGCTGCTGCCGGCACCCGACGAATCCTCATGCGAATTTCCAGCCACGGGACCCGCGCTTCCATCCGCTCCCGGGGCAACCCTGCCCTCGCCTTCGACCGGCACGGTTCCGGAGAGCCCGAAGGTCTCTGAGCCGCTGGCCCCTTTCGACCCGTTTCCCGGGCTGCCGGCATCGGCCAGGGATCCGCTGGTGGAGTTGCCGTCAGGATAGTCGTGTTCCCTGCTGCCGTCGCCAGACCCGGTCAGCCTATCGAGCGAGCCGCCCTCGGAATTCTCGCGACCGGCCCCCCGGTCCAGGGCCAGATCCTCGCCCGAACCCTCCGGCGAAGCCGGCGCGCCGGCCTCATCCGGAACGTCGAGTGGCCCGCGGGTACGGCTCTGCAGCGCCTTGCCGATGATCAGCGCGCTCAGAAGTACTGCGCCCAGGATGATGCTAAGACCGATCTTGGCGTCTTTTTTCATTTCTCAGGGAACTCCCGCGCACCCCGGGTGCGCCTCCCCCCCCTGCCATTCAGAGCTTCAAGTGACGGTGCCACAGATTCGAGATCTGCCGGCCTCTATCCTCCTTTCGTCACCCCTCCTTCGTTACTTTATCCATTCCTGCTTTCCGCACCGAAGCGGCCCCTCCCGGCCCGAGCACTCGAGCAGTGGAGCAGTAGAACGAAGGAGAGGTTCATGTTTCCTGATCTGGTCTCCTCCGTCTCGACTGTCTTGCTGTTCAACTGCTCTCCCGCTCCGCGGGCCGTCTCCCGACCTCCTGCTAACGGGCCCCCTGGGGCTGAGAACGCAGCTTCTTCTTGGCTGCCTCGCGGCGCTTCTCGCGCCAGTTCTCCCAGCTCACGGCCACCGCGGAGGCCACGAATACCGAGGAGTAGGTTCCGACGACCACGCCCACGGTAAAGACCAGGGCGAAGGGCCGCAGCGTGCTGCCGCCCAGTACCAGAATGCTGACCACCGCCATCAGCGTGGTCACACTCGTAAGTACTGTTCTGCCAAGAGTCTGGTTCACGGAAATATCCACCAGTTCCCGCAATCCCAGCGAGCGCTGGGCGGCGCGGTTCTCGCGGATGCGGTCGAAGACCACGATGGTGTCGTTCAGCGAGTACCCGATGATGGTCAGGAGCGCCGCGATGATGACCAGGTCGATGCGCGCCCCGGCCATTCCCAGCTGGTTGGCGACCAGCAGAGCACCCAGCGAGATCGCCGCGTCGTGGACCAGTGCCGCTGCCGCACCCAGGCCGAAACCGACCACGAAGTCGAAGCGCACCACGATGTAGATGAAGATGAAGATCACGCTGAGAGCCAGGGCCATGACCGCCTTCTGAAGCAGTTCGCCGGCAACGCGCTTGCCGATCCGCGACTGCATCGGGAAGGGGTCGTCCTTGTCCATTGCCTCCTCGGTGAAGGCCTCACGGAAGAAATCCTTCACGTCGCGCCGGGCGGCCTTCCCGCCGCCCGTGACCGCGGGGGCCGCCGGCGCGGCGCTCTCGGCCCGGCCGCCTCCGGCCGCCGGCTTGCTGCCCGCCCGGCCCTCGACCAGTTCCAGCATATCGTCGCTGAGCTGGCAGGAAATCTTGAACTCGCGGCTGGTTCCGTCGATGTAGGGGTTGAAGCTCTGCACGCTGAAAGCCGGGATCTCGACCCCGGGTTTGCCCAGCGCCGTGGCGGTCTGGTTGGCCGCCGCCTGCATCGTCTCGCGGGCCTTCTCGCACTTGCCCCGCACCTCTTCGGCAGTCTGCCGCTCCGCGAACTTCGCCTGGATCTCCAGGCCACCGGTGAAGTCCAGCCCCCATTTCTCCCGGGTGGTCGCGAACAGCGCTATGGAACCGGCCACCAGCAGTCCCGAGAAGACGAACATCGCGGGACGCAGCTTCATGAAAGGTACCTTGGTGTCGCCCACCACGCGGCACATCTTGAGTTCCTTGGCCCACTCGCGGTCGACCACGAACTCCAGCAGCGCGCGGGTCACGTACAGCGCGGTGAACAGCGAGGCGATGATGCCCAGCGAGAGCGTCACCGCAAAGCCCTTGACCGCGCCGGTCCCGAAACCGTAGAGGATAAACGCCGTTATCAGCGTCGTTACGTTGGAGTCCAGAATGGTCACCAGCGCCCGGTCGTGACCGGCCTTCACCGCCAGCTTCAGCGGCTTGCCCCGCAACTTCTCCTCGCGCACGCGCTCGAAGATCAGCACGTTGGCGTCCACCGCCATACCGATGGTCAGGGCAATGCCTGCGATGCCCGGCAGCGTGAACGTGCCGCCCAGCGCGTTCATCGCGCCGAGGATGATGGCGATGTTGAGCATCAGCGCGAAGTCGGCGATAAGCCCTGCACCCAGGTAGTAGATGCCCATGAAGAGCACCACCAGAGCAGCGCCGATCAGACTGGCGCGGGTACCGGCCCGGATGGAGTCACGTCCCAGCCCCGGGCCGACCTGGCTCTCGCTGAGCAGCTTCGGGCTGTAGGTGAGAGATCCGGCGTTGAGCACCCTGCTGATCCGCTCGGCCTCGGAGACCGTGAAACCGCCGGTGATCCGGAAGAAGCTGCCCAGACCGGTCTGTACCTTCGGGGCGGTCTTGCAGTCACCGTCGAGGACAACCGCCAGCCGGTCGGTCCCGTGCTTGATCTTGTATTCCTTGTTGCCCGGGTTGGTGAACCACTCCATCTTCTCGCCGCCGGGTCCCTTCAACCAGACCTGAACCTCGACGCCCTCGTCACCGCGGCCGACCAGCGCACGAGAAAGGTCCTCGCCGGTAACCACCGGCTTCTCGCGGAGCAGAAGCAGTTCCGACTCATCCTTCCTCTTGCGGCGATCCTCATAGCTGTAGCGGACCATCACGAAGCCGGGCAGGACCTTCTGGGGCTTGCCGTCCGCATCGTACTTCTGCTGATTCCACTTCTCCTTGGCCTGCTTCCAGCGCTCGGCGTCGTGCTGGTAGCGACCGCACGCGTCCACGTGGTGCAACCCGAGCCGGCCGGGAGTCTCGATCAGCTGCCGGACCTCGTCGAGGTCCGCGCGCAACTGCGCACGCTGCATGCGCCGTCTATAGTCATCTCCCCTGCTGGGGTCGTGAGGAATGTCGCGTGTCGGCAGCTGGGCGAGAAGCCCCGAACCGCCGTCCACCGGGCGCACGTTGACCTGGCGGATGCCCGCCGCGTCGATGCGCCGGCGGATCACGTTGACCGCCATGTTCACCGAGCTCTCGCGCCGGCGGCGCTCGACCTCCACCATGTCGGCCAGAGCCTTGAAGTTGTCTTTGGGATTCAGAACGCTCCGGAGCTTCTTGATCTCGTCCTCAACTACGCCCTTGCTGACCTCGCCGCGCGCAGTTTCCAGCTTCTTCTCCAGTTCGCCGATTCGTCCGTTGAGATCGCGCTTGATCCCGTCGGCGGGCGAGCCGCCGGCGCGCAGGGCATCAAGCCAGCCCTCGAGTTCCTCGATCTCCCGGTCGATCGCACTGGTGTCCATCTTGTAGCGCAACTCCGCGCCGCCCTTGAGATCGATGCCCATGATCGGATCGCGGAAGTAGAAGAGACCGGCGGCGGTCAGCGCCACCGCCATGGTTGTGACGAAACGCTTGCCGTGCTCGGTGGCGAAGTTGATCGCCAGCAGGAAACAGATCACCGGCAGCAGACCGGCCGGCCAGCCCAGCCAGCCCCAGGGAGGCGAGCTCTTCATCAGCCGCGTCTCGATCCGCTCGAGCCGCTCGGCGAAGCCTTTGGGCTTCTCCTTCTTCTTCTCCTTGGCGTCCTCCGGCGGCAACTGGTTCTCGATGGCCGCAACGCGATCCTCGAGGTCCTTCTGCTTCCCCTTGAAGGCGTCCCGGGCGGCCTGGCGCTGGGTCGCCGAAGTGGCCGCGTTCTTGACGACCTTGTCGCGCTCCTCCTCGGCGGTCTTGAGTTCGCCCTTGATGGTCAGAAGCCGGGCACGCTCGGCATCGCGACCTTCGAACCAGTTCTGACGGAAGAAGAGCAGTCCGGCCAGCGCTCCGAGCGACACGATGAAGAGCGAAAGGCCCAGGAGTTGATTGCGTCCCGCAGTGGTCATGGTCTAGAGCATCTCCCTGTGTATCGGTCTCCGTCTTCGGCGCGATCAGCTGCCGGAAACGGTCTCCTCGCTGCTGGTGTCGCCGGCCGGGCCGGCGAGTGCCGCGCGGCGCACGCGCATGCGCACGTCCTTGCGCGCGTCGATCCTGATCAACGCGTCGGTCTCGGTGAGTTCCACGATCTCGCCCACGATCCCGGCGGCGGTGATGACCTTGTCACCGGTCTTGAGCTTCTCGAGCATCTGCTTGCGCTCCTGCTCGCGCTTCTTCTGGGGGCGCATGATCATGAAATAGAACAGGAGCACCACGCCGACCATGATGACGATCATCTGCATGTTGCCACCGCCCCCGGTCTTGCCGCCCTTGGTGGCATCGTGCTCGCCCCGCCCGGGCTGCGGCTGCTGGGTATACCCGTCCCGGTGCTCGGGCACTTCACCCGGGGGCGGCGAGGACACCTTGGGGGCGGACTTGTCTACGGGGGCCGCGGGGGCCGCAGGCGCGGTTCCTTCGCCGGTCTTCTCAGTGGTTTCTGCCATCTCTAGCTCTGCCTCCCTGGGGCCGCATCAGGCGGCCGCGTACTCTCTCAGCCACTCCGCCATCCACTCCTCGAAACTGTCCTCGAGCACCGCTTCGCGCGCGGCGGCGGTAAGGCGGGTGAAAAATCTCAGATTGTGGGCCGACACCAGCGTGCCGCCCAGGTTTTCCCCGGCCGCCAGCAGGTGGCGGAGGTACCCTCGGGAAAATCCCGCGCCGCAGCTGGGACAGTCACAACCGGGCTCGATCACATCGCGGTCGGTGCGGAAACGGGCATTGCGAAGTCGCATCTTGCCCCCGAAGGTATACGCCATCCCGCGCCGCCCGTTACGGGTTGGCAGCACGCAATCGAACATGTCGGTGCCCAGTGCGATGGCTCTCAAGAGGTCCTCCGGCTCGCCAACGCCCATCACGTACCGCGGCCGGCCGGCGGGAAGAACCGGGAGGGTGCAGGAGAGCACCTCCCCGAACACAAAGGGACCCTCACCTACGGAGAGCCCCCCCACCGCGTAGCCGGCGAACTCCATCTCAACGAGCCTTTCGGCCGACCAGACCCGAAGCTCGGGGTACGATCCGCCCTGCACGATGGCAAAAAGCGCGCTGTCTCCGCTGGCCGCCATGCGGCTGCGCTCAGCCCAGCGCACAGTCCGTTCCGCGCTGCTCCTGGCCCGGTCCCTCTCGGCCGGGTATTCCAGGCACTCATCGAGCGGCATAATCATATCGGCGCCTAACGTTTCTTCAAGAACAATAACACCTTCCGGCGTGAACAGGCGCTCCGAACCGTCCAGGTAGCTGCGGAATCGAGCGCCCCTCTCGGTGATCTCGGAGAGGCCCTTCATACTCCATATCTGGAACCCCCCGCTGTCGGTGAGCATGGGACCGCTCCACCGCGAAAACCCGTGCAGACCGCCCAACTCATGAACAACCCTCTCGCCGGGCCTCAGCGCCAGGTGGTAGGCGTTGGCCAGCAGCACCTCCACACCCGCAGCCCGCAACTGATTCGGAGACAAGCTCTTGGCCGCGCCCTGTGTGCCAACCGCCATGAAGCACGGGGTCTTGAAGGAACCGTGCCCGGTGTGCACGGTCCCCGCCCGCGCCGAATCGGCGCTCCCGGCCTCTAGATCGAACGAAAAGTTATCTGGCGCAGGAAGGCTCATCTCGAGGTCGGCAATAGCAGACTGTGGAAGATGCATCCCGAGCTGCAGGTTGAGCAACCTGGCCACTCAAGAGAACGCAGGAGAACGCCAGGCTCCATGATCAGGTCTCTTCCGCATCTGATACCCAAGTGCTCAACTGCTCTCCTGCTCTCCTGCTCCGGCAGGCCGTTCCTCAACCACCTGCCGGACGTCAAATCCGAAACTTCGGAACCCGGAAGGGAACTTCACCCTTTGGCCTTCTGCCCGCCACGTGCCTTTCCGTCCGCCTCCCTGCGCACCTGCTTGCGAGCCGGCTTGCCAGATACCGGCCGCTTGTGCTCGCGCGGAACGCTTCGCACCTCTCGAGGGCGACTCCCGGACCCCGAAGTCACGGCAGTCTTCCCGGACTCGTCGTAGGACATCCGGAACAGCCGGCTGTACGGATAGTAGTGGGTGAGGATATCCTGGTAGTCGTAGCCGGCCCGGGCCATGGCCAGCGATCCCCACTGGCAAAGCCCCACACCATGGCCCCACCCCGAGCCCTCGAAGTAGTACCTGCCGCGACTGCTGGTCATCTTGCACTTGGTGCTGCGCAGGTCGTTGGGCCCCATGGCCATGCGGATGTCGTTGGCCCAGAAGTCGTACGAGCCCGGCGAGAGGTGCACCCTCACCCGGAAACGAGTGATCCTGCCGTCCTCCGTACTGTCGGCGATCTCCAGCGCGCGAAGGCCCCCCTTGCCGCGCAGCTTGTGAAGTTCAGGCATGCGCCCCGCAGCACGGTCGAGCCGGTGGGCGATGGTTCCCATCGAGTAGGTCTTCTTCCAGTGGGCGTACTTGTTCAGCTTGGGATCGCCGCACCACTTGCAGGGCACTCCGGAGAGCGGCTTGATCGACACCCGGTTGAAGACCATCGAGGAGTCCAGCGTGTGCCCCCCGCAACTGGAGTGGAAGTAGGCCGGAAACACCCTGTTCTGCCAGGTGAGTATCTGTCCGCTGGTGGAGTTCACCGCACGGTTGACCCGCGAGTTGCGCACGATGCCCGGCTTGTACTGCTGGGCCTCCATGCCGGTGCGCCCGAAGTCCCAGGCCTTACTGCGGTTGATCAGGTGGTAGTACATCGCGTAGGTACGACTGGCCACCGCCTGCGCGCGCAGTGCCTGATCGTGCCACTTGTCGACCGGGACCTCCCCGGAGAGCACGCCGCAGATGTACTCCTCTATGTTCATGTGTATCACGCAGTGCAGCGTGCGGGTCCGGGGCACGCCTATGAACTCCACGTCCCCCGGGTAGACCTTGTGGTCGACTTCCAGCGATCCCAGATCGCGAGGGCGAATTCGCATGCGCGCCATCGACTTGCCGTTGGCGCTCATGGCCAGGTCCCCGAGCCACAGCCGGCGACCGTCGAAGCTGCAGAAAGCGCCCGAGAGCTTGCGCGAACTCGAAGCCACCACCGCGTCCTCGGCGTCGAGCACTTCGTAACCGCCGCGAACCGACACGCGCACGGCCGTGGCCTTGCGCCGCACGGCCATGCGCACAACAGGTGCCCTGCCGATGCGCCCCGGGAAGTAGGCCAGCGGAGCCTGTTCCTCGCGGCGCATCTCGCGGCAGGAAAAGATGATCAGCAGGAAGAAGAAAGCCCCGATGAGGACCACAGCCCGGGCCATCACGCGCCGGCGCCCCTCGGGATCCCCTCCGGGGGCGTCCGTGCCCGGATCGGGCTCGTAGTCAGGCTTCGCAGTCAGATCCATCCGCCCTGTTCTCTCCTGGTGCGCAGACACCGCCTCTACCGCGGCCGGCGACCGGCGTCCGCTGTCTTTGCATAAAAGGCCTGTTTGCGCCGCTTAGTCATGGGCAACTCCGCCATTGCCTGGCAATGAGCGCCAAAGATCGATTATACGGATGGAAAGCCCTCGGGCAAGCTGCTAATTCACTGAAGCAAGAGGCTTACATCCGCCGCTCGAAGTCGATCCGCGCTGCACCGCTTCTCCCCCACCACTCTATTTCGTCAAATACCTGACGCGCTTTCGCACCAATCCATTCATTCACGAGCCGCTGAAGACCATGTTCATGTACGCCTGTACGCCGGGACTGACGGCGCCCCGCCCCGCTCCGACTCGCTTGACCGGTTCGAGCTCCAGATAACCGAATCCCAAATGTGAAATCCCTTACGAACTGGACTTGTTAAAGTTTTCACGATGAATATGCTTTCCGCCAAGGCGGGGTTGCGGAGAGCCTGGCCGCGCCCCGATCGTCTGCATAAGGAACGGCACTGGGAGCGTGACGAACATCCGACGACACAACCCGACAGTGTGTTCGCACCTCCCTGCGGTGAGGTCTGCAGCCAGGTTTCATGTCAGGAAGGGGCAGCAATGAGCACTGAACTCAAGGAGTTCATCGGCGAGGTCTGTCGCAAGCATGGCGGCGACCGCGGCCGGATGATGGACATCGTGCGCGAAGTCCAGCAGCAGTTCGGCTGCGTTTCGGGCGAGGCCATGAACCTGATCGCCAGTGAGACGCAAACGCACCGCGTCGAGGTAGAGAGCGTAGTTTCCTTCTACGCCTTCCTCTCCAGCAAGTGCAAGGGCAAGGTGGTCATCCGCCTCTGCGACGACATCATCGACAGGTTCGCGGGCTGCGACCAGGTAGGCAAGGCCTTCAGCTCCGAACTGGGCATCGGCTTCGGCGAGACCACGCCCGACGGCAGGATCAGCCTGGAACACGCGCCCTGCATCGGCATGTGCGACCAGGCCCCCGCCGCGCTGGTCAACGACGAGGTCATGACCAACCTCTCGACCGACGACGCCAGGAAGATCGTCGCCGAGCTCAAAGAGAACCTCGACGCCGGCAAGCTGACCCATCGCTACGGTGATGGCCGCAACGCCGACGAGCTGGTGCACTCCGCGGTCAACAACAACATCCGCAAGGCGGGCGAGGTGATCTTCGCCGACCACGAACCCGGCGCGGGCCTCAGGAAGGCGCTGGGCATGAGCCCGGTCGAGGTCATCAAGGAAGTCAAGACCAGCCGTCTGCGCGGCCGCGGCGGCGCGGGCTTCCCCACCGGAATGAAGTGGGAGTTCACCCGCGGCGCCTCGGGCGAGAACCGCTACGTGCTCTGCAACGCCGACGAGGGCGAGCCCGGCACTTTCAAGGACAGGGTGATCCTCACCGAGCGCCCCGAGCTGCTCTTCGAGGGCATGGCCGTGGCCGGCTACGCCATCGGCGCCAGCGAGGGCGTGGTCTACCTGCGCGCCGAGTACGCCTACCTGCGCCCCATGCTGGAGAAGACTCTCGCCGATATGCGCGAGAAGAACCTGCTGGGCAACGCGGTCTGCGGCAAGAGCGACTTCAACTTCGACATCCGCATCCAGATGGGCGCCGGAGCCTACATCTGCGGCGAGGAAACCGCCCTGATCAGCTCCTGCGAGGGCCTGCGAGGTGACCCCAAGAACCGCCCGCCATTCCCCGCCCAGAAGGGCTACAAGGAGCTACCCACCACGGTCAACAACGTCGAGACCCTCTGCTGCGCCGCGCGCATCATGGACAAGGGCGCCGCGTGGTTCTCGGGGATGGGCTCGGAGGGCAGCCCCGGCACCAAGCTGCTCAGCGTCAGCGGCGACGTCAAGAGCCCCGGCGTATACGAGGTCCCCTTCGGCACAGCGCTCAAGGACTTCCTGGAAATGTGCGGGGCAGATGACCCGGCAGCGGTGCAGGTCGGCGGGCCCAGCGGCTCGATGGTCGGCCCCGCCGACTTCGGCCGCAAGATCTGCTACGACGACCTGGCCACCGGCGGCTCGGTAATGGTCTTCAACTCCAGGCGCGACATCCTCGAGGTCGTGCGCTACTTCAACGAGTTCTTCTGCGAGGAAAGCTGCGGCTACTGCACCCCCTGCCGGGTGGGCAACGTGCTTCTCGCCGAGCGTCTCGAGAAGATTGCCGAAGGCAAGGGGCAGACCACCGACCTCGCCTACCTCGAAGACATCTGCACGACCATGAAGATCGCCAGCCGCTGCGGCCTGGGCCAGACCGCCGGGAATCCGGTGGCCACCACGCTGGCGAACTTCCGCAGCGCCTACGAGAGCAAGGTCAAGGACGTCACCGACGGCATGCAGCCGGGATTCGACCTGTCCGCCGCGGTTTCCGACGCTTCGGAAATTGCCGGCCGGTCCTCCGTTCACGCCAGCTGACGAAGAGGAAGAGCCATGAGCGATACAATCACGATCAAGATCGACGGGAAAGAGGTCAAGGCCAGACCCGGCCAGACCATCATGGAAGCTGCCGACGAGGCCGGCGTCTACATCCCGCGGCTTTGCTACACCAAGGACCTGCGCTGTCACGGTTCCTGCCGGGTATGCACAGTGATGGTCAACGGCCGCCCCCAGGCGGCCTGCACCCAACCGGTCGCCGAGGGCGCGGTGGTCGAAAGCGAAACCGAGGAAGTCACCGCCATCCGCAAGAACATCGTGGAGATGCTCTTCGTGGAAGGCAACCACTTCTGCCCCTTCTGCGAGAAGAGCGGCAACTGCGAACTGCAGGCCATCGCCTACCGCCTGGGCATGACCGCGCCGAAGTACCCGTTCATGTGGCCCCAGCGCGAGGTGGACTCCTCCCACCCGGAGATCTTCATCGACCGCAATCGCTGCGTGCTCTGCGGGCGCTGCGTCAACGCCAGCAAGGACGTCGACGGCAAGAACGTCTTCCAGTTCGTGGGCCGCGGCAAGGACAAGCGCGTAGCGGTCAACTCCGAGGCCAGGCTTTCCGAGACCGACCTGGTCAGGGAGGACCGCGCGGTCAACGTCTGTCCGGTGGGAGCGATCATCGTCAAGCACAAAGGTTACGCCACCCCGGTCGGCCAGCGCATGTACGACAAGAACCCCATCGGCTCTGACATCGAGTCGAAGGCTTAGGAACGGGAGAAGTCAACATGTCGAAGCCGAAAGTCGCAACTACTTCGCTCGCCGGCTGTTTCGGATGCCACATGTCCCTCCTGGACATCGACGACCGCATCCTCAAGCTGGTCGAGCTGATTGACTTCCACAAGTCGCCGATCAACGACATCAAGACCTTCAGCGAGCACTGCGCTGTGGGACTGATCGAGGGCGGCTGCTGCAACGAGGAGAACGTTCACGTTCTCAAGAGCTTCCGCAAGAACTGCGACATCCTCATCAGCGTGGGCGAGTGCGCGATCATGGGCGGGATTCCCGCCATGCGCAACACCATCCCGCTGAAGGAGTGCCTGGAGGAGGCCTACATCAAGGGGCCCACGGTGCACAACCCCTCCGGAAAGATCCCCAACGACCCGGAGATCCCCCTGCTGCTCAACAAGGTCTACCCCTGCCACGAGGTGGTCAAGATCGACTACCACCTCCCCGGTTGCCCGCCGCCGGCGGACACCATCTGGGAAGCCCTGGTGGCGCTGCTGACCGACAAGCCGGTCGCGCTGCCCTACGAACTCATCAAGTACGACTGAGCGCCGGGAGTCGGAGGCTATAATGGCTAGCAAGAAGATCACCATCGAGCCGGTAACCCGCGTCGAGGGTCACGGCAAGGTCGTCATCCACATGGATGAGAACAACAACGTCGAGCAGGCCCGCCTGCACATAGTCGAGTTCAGAGGCTTCGAACGCTTCATCCAGGGCCGCCCCTACTGGGAGGTCCCGGTGACCGTTCAGCGCCTCTGCGGGATCTGCCCGGTCAGCCACCACCTGGCGGCCGCCAAGGCGATGGACCGCATCGTCGGGGGAGAGAACCTGACTCCCACCGCCGAGAAGATGCGCCGCCTGATGCACTACGGGCAGACCTTCCAGAGCCACTCGCTGCACTTCTTCCACCTGTGCAGCCCGGACCTGCTATTCGGCTTCGACGCCGACGTGGCCATCCGCAACGTGATCGGCGTCGCCGCCAAGTACCCGGATCTGGCGGTCCAGGGCGTGATGATGCGCAAGTACGGCCAGGAGATCATCAAGGCCACCGCCGGCAAGAAGATCCACGGCACCGGCGCGATTCCCGGCGGCATCAACAAGAACCTGTCCATAGAGGAGCGCGACGGTTTCCTCAAGGACATCGACCAGATGCTGGAGTGGGGCCGCGGGGCACTGAAGATCGCCAAGGACTACACCGTCGAGAACCTCGAGAAGGTCGCCGACTTCGGCTCCTTCGACAGCAACCACATGTCGCTGGTCCGCGCCGACGGTGCCATGGACCTGTACCACGGAAACCTCCGCGCCATCGACAAGGACGGCAACAGGATCCTCGACGACATCGACTACCAGGACTACTGCGAGTACGTCGCCGAGGAGGTCCGCCCCTGGAGCTACATGAAGTTCCCGTTCCTCAAGCAGCTCGGCCCCGAGAACGGCTGGTACCGCGTGGGCCCGCTGGCGCGCATCAACGCCTGCGACTTCATCGACACCCCCGAAGCCGAGGCGGCCCGCAAGGAATTCATGGCCGTCACCGAAGACAAGCCCAACAACATCACCATGGCCTACCACTGGGCGCGGATGATCGAGAACCTCCACGCCGTCGAGAAGATCCGTGACCTGCTCAACGACAAGGACCTCCAGGGCACCGACCTGGTGGTCAAGGGCGAGCGCCGCGACGAGACCGTGGGCCTGATCGAGGCACCCCGCGGCACTCTCTTCCACCACTACAAGGTGGACAAGAACGACCAGGTGGTCATGGCCAACCTGATCGTCTCGACCACCAACAACAACGAGCCCATGAACCGCGCGGTGACCAAGGTCGCTCAGGATCACCTCAGCGGCAAGCCCGAGATCAGCGAAGGCCTGCTCAACCACATCGAGGTGGCCATCCGCGCCTACGACCCGTGCCTCAGCTGCGCCACGCACGCCATGGGCCAGATGCCTCTCAACGTTACCCTGGTGGACTGCGAGGGCACGGTAGTTGACAGCCGCATCAAGGACTGACCGGACTTCGGTTCTGGTCATAGGTTTCGGCAACCCGGGCCGCCTGGACGACGGCCTGGGGCCGGCCTTTGCGGTGCGCCTGGCGGAAGCGGGAATCAACGGCGTAACGGTGGACAGCGACTACCAGCTGAACATCGAGAACGCCGCGGACATCGCCGAGCACGACGTGGTGGTCTTCGTCGACGCCTCGGTGAACTCCCCGGAGCCCTTCAGCTTCTACCGCCTGGAGCCCGCCGAGGACACCTCTTTCAGCACCCACAGCGTAAGCCCCCGAGCCGTGCTGCACCTGGCGCACCAGTGCTTCGAGGCCCGGACGCGCGGCTACGTCCTTGAGATCCGCGGTTACGAATTCGACGACTTCGGCGAGGAACTCTCCGAGCGCAGCCGCAAGAATCTGGAATCGGCGCTGGAGTTCGCGACAGAGCTTTTTGAAGAGAAGCGCTTCGAGGCGGCCGCGGCCTGCGCCTGTGCCGCCGTCTCGGAGACCGGCGCTTAGCGAGGGCAAGAACATGCAGGACGGCAAGCACGTCATTCTCTGCGTCGACGACGACGCCGACATTCTCGATGCGGCCAGGACCATTCTGGAGGCCAACGGCTACGCCTTCCTTGGCGCCGCCAGCGCCGAAGAAGGTCTCAAGGTCTTCGACGAGTCCCGACCGGACCTGGTCATTGCCGACCTGATGATGGAAGAGGTCGACAGCGGCACCGGGTTCGTCAAGGAACTCAAGCTCAAGGGCAACACCGCTCCGGTGTTTATGCTCAGCTCCGTCGGCGACTCGCTCAGCGAGACCACCGACACCGCCTCGCTGGGCCTGGCTGGCGTGTTCCAGAAGCCGCTGGACCCCGACAAGGTCCTGGCCGCGGTCAGGGCCAAGCTGGGCTGATCCGCGCGGCAAGACCGATCTCAGTCAGGGAGAAACCCGGTGCTCTCCAGAAGATGGATTGAGCGCATCCTCATTTATCGCCGCGCGCTGCAGGGCATGCTCGCCGGCGGCGAGGAGATGGTCTCTTCTACCCTCCTGGCCGAAGAGGCCGGCTGCACTCCCGATCTGGTGCGTCGCGACCTGATGCAGGTGCCCTACTCCGGCTCGCCCCGCAAGGGCTACCAGGTCGCCGGCCTGCTTGAGGGCATCAACCAGGTGCTCAAGTCCGAGGAGCGGGTCTCCGTGGCCCTGGTGGGCCTGGGCAATCTCGGCCGGGCGGTGTTGGGGTACATATCCTCGCGCGAGTCACACCTCTCGGTCACCGCAATATTCGACAAGTCCTCCGCCCTGGTGGGCAGGAACTTCGGCGACCTGAGCTGCAACCACGTCGAGAACCTGGTGGCGATCATCCGCAAGCACGACATCCACCTGGGCATCGTAACCGTACCGGCCGCCGGGGCCCAGGGCGTTGCCGACGCCATGGTTGCCGCCGGCGTCAGGGGCATCCTGAACTTCGCCCCGGTCAGCATTTCGGTCCCCACCGACGTGGTCGTCGAAAACATCGACATCCTGGTAGCTCTGGAGAGCACCGCCCTGCTGGCAGGCGGCCCGGAACAACCAGCCCCCGAAGGAAATGCCGGGGCCTGAAGTCCCCCCCCCCTCGGCCAACACCTGCTGCAGCTGATTGCGCCAGCCGGCCCGTCTGAGGCACCAGAAAGGTCAGCGATCCGAGTCTTCTGAGTCCGCGGTCCTGAGCTCGAGACCGACGTCGCTGGCAAACATCTCGAGCATCTGGTTCACGCGCTTCGAGGCGATCACGGCCAGGCGTCGGTCGCCCTTGCTGACGTCGCCGGCCAGCTTGATTATTATGCCGATAAAGCGGCTGCGGATATTCTCGAGGTTGCGGAGGTCGAGAATCAGGTACTTGCGCCCTGACGCCAACAGCCGTTCGCAGGCCTCCTGAAAACCCTCGGTGTGAAAGGCCTCCAGCATGCGTCCGCGGAATGTCAGATTTGCCGAGGCGGTCTCCTCGAAATCGTTCAGTACGAACTCATCACTGGTGATCATTGGTGCCCTGCTCTCCTCCAGACTGCCGGCCGACACGCTAGGGGTTGATACCAGCGCCCTTCCGAAGGGTCAGCTCCAAAAGGCATCCGCTTTCGCCCGCGCATCACCTTGCTTGGAACCCAATTCTGCACGAAATTCCGCGGGAACGCAAATGCATCGCAAGGCCGAGCTTACCTGCCGCTACCCCACTATGCGGTCTGCTGTCTTAGGCTCGGCACCCCGGGCCCAGGACACACGAACACCGGGCCAGCTCCGTTGCCCGAGAGGCTGTCTTCGGACGGCCAGCTAGCGCCAGGAGATGAGCTCGAGTCCGTGGTGACCCGGCTGCAGGCAGACTTCACGGCCGCCGCGCTCTATCAGCCTGGCAATCTCGGGGAGCTCCCGCGCCAGGTACTGGCGGAGCTGTGGGTCGCCGCCGGCTTCGTCGTCGACTGCGCGGTCCAGGAGCATGCGCGCGCTCCAGCTGCCGCAGTGACCACCGCTCAGCGATTTGGCTACGGTCTCCAGGAATCTGACTGAGAAGACGTGAGTGATCGAACCTGCTCCGGTGTAAGGTGACATCGTGCGACGCCCTCCTTACCTCCCCCACGTCTATTGATCGTCAACGGCGCCCCGAGAGTTGACCCAAACCTCCTGATTGTGAGAGCTAACCGCCACCTAACCGTGCCCCGCGGGATCGATTGACACACATACTCCAGGTGGCTATAGTTCTGTTGGCTCTTGCATGGGGGAACCGAGATGCGAATCCTCTCCGTTGTGGTGCTGATCCTGGCTTTTGCTCTGGCTTCCACGGGCGCCGAATCCACCGACGTAACGGTCACGCCCGGCGAAGCAACGCTGGAGAAGAACTCCAGCGCCTGCACATTCAAGGTGTCTCTGTCTTCCGGCCGAGCACTGGCCCTGGACTTCACCGGCAGCGGCATAGACTCTCTGACCGATGACCGCGGCACCGACCTCGGCAGCAAACAGGCCGGCAAGCGGCCCGACTACAAGACCCAACCGGCGTACGTGCAGGCCATGGCCGTCGACGAGGGCAAGGGATTGAGCGTCACGGCGCTAAGCCCCCAACGGTCCGGATCCGGCGCCAGGAGTCTGATTCTCGCCGGAGCGCTCAGGCTCAAGGTCGGCCTCGACGCCCGTCAGGGCAGGCTGCGCAACGTCGCGCTGTCCAAGGGCACGCAGATGATCCTCGGAGGCTACGAGGCCCGCGTTACCGACGTCCGCAGGACCGAGAAGTCCACCGAGTTCACCCTGGAGTTCAGCGGTGCGCCCGCAGGTCTGCACGTTCACGACGCCAGACTCGAAGATGCCGACGGCAAGCAGGTCCCGGCCAGGTACGACGTCACCTCGTCCGGTTCGGGTGACAAGGTCTCGTACAGCCTGCAGTTCAAGGAAATCGGCCGGGCCCTCGAGAAGGCCAGCATCTCCTATCTCCTGATCTCCGACTCGAGGATGGTCAACGTGCCCTTCAAGATCACCGTTCCGGTCAAGGGCTCCGGTCTTGAGGCTGTGCCGGTGGTCGTCCGGACCGGAACCGGCAAAGCCGGCGACAAGACCTCACCCAAGAACGAGAGCAGAACCGCCGGACTCCCGCCGGTCGGCAAGTACGGCATCAAGATCGCCCCCGTTCAGTCGGTCAACACCCCCTGCCACGTAGGGTTGGACAAACCGCTCAAGGTGGCCAGCGGCGAGCGCTACCTCATCTCGCTGGTGCCCGCGTCCAGACCGGACTCCTACTGGGGCTGGTGGAAGGAGTTGAAGAACGGAGCCACCGGCGCCGTGCTCAACGCTCCCGACGAGACCGGCAGTTACGAACTGCGCCTGGGGCGCGCCAGAGCCCCGGAGAAGACCTACAGCGTTCTGCAACGCGTCAAGGTGCTGGTCAAATAGAGGCGCCCGGCTCGATCAGAGCTTGCGAACCACGCGCGCGGCCGCTCCCCGGCGACGCTCCACCAGGAAGAGGATGAGGAAGGCCGCCCCCATCGCGCTGAAGCCGCTGACCGCGCTGGAGCCCTCGCTTTCGGTCGCGAACCAGACCGACAGGCTCACGCCGAGAAAAGCGAACAGCGGCAGCCCGTAGAGCAGCAGGGCCGCCCTGGCCGGTGTGGCCAGACGAATCTCCACCTCGACCCGGTCGCCCTCGGCCACCTCGAAATCCTCGGTAAGGCAGGCGCGCAGTTCGACTTTCCCGGCGCTGGCCCCGGCCGTAGAGCACAGACCGCAACCCGCGCACTCCGGCTTGCTGCCGACCTCGGCGGGGGGCACGTCGATCTCGACAATGCTCCGCTTCCTGTGAACCTCGACGATCCTGCCGGTCACCCGGTGCAGACTGGGAGCGCTGCTTGCGGTCATGATGCCGGCCGGCTCTCTACTTCTTCTTGGTAACGGACTTCTTGCCGACCTTGCGGGGCGTGGCCTTGCGCTTGCCCGGGCGTCCGCCGGGAACGGACGCGCGGCGCGCACTGCGCACCGCCGCCGCGCCCACCTGGCGCGCAGTCCGACTGGGTCTGGCGTCTCCCAACCCCTCGATGGCCAGCTTATCGCGGGCGCTCTTGGCGGTCTTGCCGCACCCCGAGCTCAGCGAGCGGAGCACTTCGCCCCCGAAGGCTCGCTCGGCACCGATGCGCTCGGAAAAGTGGAACCCTATGTAGAAGCGGTCTGAGTCGTCAAGGTCGCGTTCGGCAGCGACCATCCGGCCGAGGTCCAACTCGTGTTCCGAGACCAGCTTGGCGAACTCGGCCAGGCCGTCGTCCTTTTCGCGAGCGCTCTTCTGCATGACGCGCTTGCCGCGCTTCAGCAGCGTGACCGCCAGCTCGTAGCGGGTCAGCGGTGAGGCGTCCTCGCCGGCCAGCAGCAACCGCAGATAACGCTCGGAAACGTCGAACCTGCGGCGTTTGCGCGCCACCCGCGCAGCTTCGATCAGTTTCTCGACCGCCAGGCGTGGCTCTGTGGCACGAACCAGCCAGAGGTAGGCGCGGCCGCGCTCGTCATCCTTGGCCATCAGATCCAGCATCCGGGCGGCCAGTTTGCGCACCCGCGTGCCGGCCAGGCGCGCCTTGTGGCTGAGCAGGATGTTGGCGTACTTCCGCGCCGAATCGAAATCCCGGGCGGAATCCAGCTTCTTGACCAGTGGCAGCGCGGCGCTTTCCATGCGCCGCAGCTCTCCGCTGGCGCGATCGGTAAGCTCGCGGTCTCCGGATTCCAGGCAGGCAAGCAGGTCCTTGACCTCCCGGGCGCTGCCGGAACGCCCCAGTTCACGCACCGCGTAGCGCTTGACCGGCTCGTAGGGGCTGCCCAGATAGGCGGCCAGCTTGGGACGATACTCCCCCGGCAGCGGATTCTGCCAGAGCACGTCTAGCACCGGCTTGACCACGTTGGTGAAGTCGCTCTCGCCGAGCATCGGCAGCAGAACCTTGCCAAGTTCACTGGCCGAAACCGTTCCGGGCTTGAGCAGGGCCAATCCGCTGAGCGCCGCACGGCGTATCTCCGGGGAATTGCCCTTGCGACAGAACTTCAGAAGCGTCTTGGCGTTGCCGGGGCGCTTGAGAACGCCAAGATACTTGAGAGCGTTGGCGACCGGCGCGTCAAACCCGCCCTTCTTCTTTGCGCGCTTCTCCAGGACCGCCTCCGCCCTCTTGGCCAGCTGTTCGCGAACCGAGCCGTCCAGCTCGTCTAGATGCCCCTTGACTGTTGCGGCCGCGAACCTGGCCGTGTCCATCTCCTTGGTGCCGAAGAGCGCCTTGGCCAGCAACTCGCGAGCCGGCTTGGACTTGAGCCCCACCAGGACCTCGACTGCCGCTCGGAACTGAGTGGGCGTGCCGCGCTCGATCACCTTGGACAGCAACCTTGGAGCCTTGTCCCCGGCGGAAGCCACCGCCCTGGCTGCAAACTGCCCCGTCTTGCCCGGTTGGCCCAAAAACTTCACCAGCGTAGCGGCCGCGCTTTCACCACCTCGGGCTGAGAGCGATTCAAGGATATGGGGGTGCAAAGCCGGGTCCGCCTTGCCTAGCGTATCGGCCAGTGCCGCAGTGGCATCGGCATCGTCCAGACCAACCGAACCCATGACTCTCGCCGCAGCCTGTCCAAGCTGAAGATCCGCACCGCCTATAAGTGCCAGCAAATCCCTCAGTACGGCGTTCATGCAGTTTTAGCCTCCAGGAGAGGCGTCCAGGATACGATCAACAGACGCTTCAGAACCTCGGAACGCACTTCCAAGCCCAGCATAAACAGTCACTTGGGTCATACTGGGGGCTTGCGTGGTCCCGCGGCGATCCTTCGCTCCTGTCGAACCCCAGATTGGCCTCCCGCCACCGGGCCGAGTTGCGCCGGGATTGTATTCCTTAACTCATGACCTGCAAGAGCATTATGAGCCAAAAGGAGAGCCGCCCCTGAGGGCGGCTCCCTGACTAAACTTAAGCTATTGTACCAGGCTATCTTGCAGACGGCAGCCGAACCTTGCCAATGCGGTTGGCTATGAGCACTACAGCCCCTGAAACGCCGTTTCCGGCGAAGTTGTCCCGAGCCGAGGCTCTGAAGGCCCGCCAGGTATCGCCTCCTGCCTTGCGTGCGGCCAGAGCGCCAAGCGCGTTCAGGTCGTCACTGCGCACCCCCGCATCGAAGAGGCTGGTAATTTCCTTTCCATCCGACTTGCCCAGGCCCTGAACCAGGATCTTCCCTATGGTACGCAGCCTGCGAAGGGGATCCTGCTTCCCCGGATCATTCGCCAGGTACTTCTTCAAACCGCCCCTGAGGCCGGCCAGCCGCTCTGCCGGCAGATGACCCAACGCCTCTCCATTGCGCAGCGCCAGATAGCCGTAAAGCGCAGCAAGGCAGGCCTGTTTATCATTGGGCGCCTTCTCGAGCGCCGCCACGGAAGCCGCCGCCTGAGTGCCCACCTTGTCCAGAACGCGCCTGGCCAGTTCCGCCAAAGCCTTGTCTTTCGGCAAAGCCAGCGCGCTTTCGGTGATCGTCCAGGCCGAACGCATCGCGGTCAACGGGCGATCCTTCGCGGCCAGTCTGGCGGCAAAGGGATGCCTCCACGCCACTTCCAGGCGGGTCAGCGCCTCGAGGTTGGTCTCGCCCCCCGCGGCCCCGGCGACCAGCTGCCAGCTGGACCACTGCAGCGCCCCGTAGACCTCTCCGTTCCTGCGGGCGGCGCGACTCTTTTCCATGTAATCCCTGCGCTTCCCGTAGCGGTTCAGCGCCTTCTTGCCGAGCTCGCCGTGCTCGCCCCTGCCGGCGGCCAACTCTTCCAGGCAGCGCCGCACTCGGGCGTGAACCCGCCAGTCGCCGAACACCACGATCTGCCCGGGGTTCAGCCAGAAACAGTCCTCGGCGACGCCGGTTCCGGCGGTCTTGCGGATCTCCGCCATGAACCCCGACGCCAGTTCCCTCGAGCGCCGGCGGATCCTCTTCCAGTCGCCCTTCAGGTCCTTGAACTCCTCCTCAAGCGGCATGGCCACCGCGGAGACGTCGTAGGTCCAGGGCGCCTCCACGCGACCCAGGCTGGCCACCGTCGCACGAACCTTGCCCCCATCGACCGACCAGTCGATGTGCGCCGGACCGCAGAGCCAGTCGAAGGCCTGCGCCGCAGTAGCACCGCGCAGGTCCACCCAGGTAACGCGCAGGCTGCGCACGTCCTGCAGCCTGCTGGCCACGGCCACCGCACCGGGCGCCAGATCGAGGTCCAGACCCGCAGCGGCCGCGATTTCGCCCAACGCCTCGCGCAGAGACTTGTCGCGAACGATCAGCTTGAGACGGGTCTTCAGTCTCGGCTGGGCGCTGACGCGATCCCTGGCCATCTGCTCGCGGAGCTTGACGATCTCCGCCCGGGCTTTCTCCACGACGCCCTTGGTCTGCCAACCCAGGGAACGCCACGAGCTGTCGTAGAGGAAAGCGCGCTGCAGCAGCGCCATTTTCTTCGCGGCATCGTTCTCCTGCCGGGCCGCTTCCAGAAGGACCTCGGCCTTCTCCACGCCGGTCTTGGAGGCGTCACCCAGGTTCTGGCGGATCCCGTAGTAGAGGAAGCCGCCGTCACCGAGCCCCCGGCCCAACCTGGCGAGCCCCTCCCTGTCTTCGCCATCCGCATCCGCAAGCAGATCCTCGTGGCTGGCCTTCTCTTTGGTGCGCTTCTTCCCATAGGTGTAGGCCCGGCCGCCCCTGCGGTAGCCTCCTCCCTTGCCACCACCTGCGATACCGCCAGGGCCACTGCGACTCGCGCCCGTCTTCCGCATCTTGCGATTGGCGCGGGCGGCATAGCCGCCCTTGATCAGGAGAACCGGCCGGGGCGCGCCTTGGACGCCGGGCTTCGCCGCCGGCGGCGGCGAGGGCATCTTGGCTGCGTCCACAGGGCTGCGGAGCACCTCCTGCTCCTCGGCCTTGCCTTCCGCCCCCCGCTCGAGACGCCAGTTGCGTCCCCAGCCGATCCGGCACTGCCCGAGGGGAACCGGCAGCGGCAGGCGCACCGGGGGCTTGACCGGCGTTTCGGGATCGTCTACTCGGGTGCTCTCGTCCACGGCCACGAAGCTGGTGTACTGGCTCATCAGCTTGTGCTCGAGGGCGATCCTGGTGACCTCCTCGATCATCTGCGGCGAGCCGTCCACCCAGATCTGGTCCATCAGGCTCTCGATCTTCTTGCGCGCCCACACGGTGGCCAGGACGCCGTTGCCGGCCTCCTTCTCGGGCAGCTTGACGGTCAGCGGCCAGCTGACTGGCTTGCCTTCGGCCTGGCCGCTGACGCGGATCTGCTCCTGACCTCCACCGGTGTAGCGCCCGTGCACCACGATCGGCCGGCCGTGCCACAGCTCGGGAATCCGCGCGGGGTAGGTCTCGTAGACCTTCAGCCCGCCCCAGTTGATGCGCACCGCGGCCAACTGCGCGCGGTGGATGCGCTCGACCACCTCGTTGACCAGCCTGTGCACGTTCTCCCGGGACTCGTTCTTGCTCAGGATCTTGCCCATGCCCCCGCCCTGCTTGGCCACCGCGTCGACCAGGTTGCGGTTGACCCGCGGCCCGACGCCGATGCACCACAGGCGGATCCGGTCGCCGCACTTCCTGCCGACCTCCTGCACGATCTGCGGCCCGTTGCCGATCAGGGCGTCGGTGAGCATCACCACGATGCGCACCCGCTGGGGATCCAATTCCGCGTTGAGGGCCTCCTTGACGCCTCTGTACATCTCCGTTCCGCCCCCGGCACGGATGGCGTCCACAAACCTGCCGGCCTTCTTCACGTTTTCCTCGGTGCAGGGCACCGAACTCTCGAAGCACTTCGTAGCGGTGTTGCGGAAGGTGATGATCTGGATCTTGTCGCCGGGCTTCGAAAGCTTCAGGAAGTGCTGCATGGCCATCTTGGAGTGGCCGATTCCCGAGGCGCCCATCGATCCGGACACATCCACCAGGAAGATGACCTCGCGCGGCGGGGCCTTCTTGAGGAGTTCGTCCTCGGCCGGCTGGATCATGAGCATGAAGTGGCCGTCACTGCCGCTGGACTGGTGGGCCAGGACCGCCATCTCCGGCTTCTTGCCGATGACCTTGTAGCGAAGGTCGAAGTCCTTGTTGGGAATCCGGTCGCCGGCGGCAATGGCACAGCTCGCGGTGCTGATACCGGTCTGCTTCATGTCCACCTTGTGATTTACGCTGCGCAGTTCCTTGACCGGGACGCCGGCGTCGAGCTTGAGGCTCAACGAAACAGACTTGCCGCTGCGAATCGCGTCGTTGACACCGCCCGGGGCGCCGCCCCCGGTGCGCGCGTCCTCCTTCCAGTAGGCCGGCGTGTAGCGCGGGCCCACCACCATCGGGAAGTGGAATGCGTATTCACCGCGATCGTACTCGAGAACGTCGACGTAGGATATCTGGATCCTGACGCTGCCGTTGGGGGGAATGTTCCCCACCTTCTGCTGAAAGACGTTGGGGCGGTGCTGGTGCAGCACCGCTGCGGTCGCGCCCTGCCGGATCGCCTGCTGGTAGATCTCCTCGGCGACGGCCTTGCGCTTGATCACCCCGACTATCTTGCGCCCGGCCACATGCATGGTCATGCTGTCGACCGCCGAGTTGTGCGGCAGCGGGAACACGTAGACAGCCTCGATCTTCTCTTCGGTGGGGTTGACGAAGGTCTGGACCACGTTCACCCTGGCGATAAATCCGCTGATGTCGGCCTTTACGTCGGTGTGTTTCAGGGGGCACTCGGCGTAGAAGCCGTTGGGCCGCAGCACGCGCAGCGCTCCGGTGGTCAGCTTGGCGGCCACGTCCTCCTCGGGCTTGACGGCCTTCCGCGGCGCACCGGCGATCGCCACTTTCCTGACGGGCCTGCCGGCGGGAGCGGCAGCCGTCGGCGCGGGAGCCGGCACCGGGGACGCAACGCCGACGACCTTCTTCGGGGCGCTCTTCTTCGGGGCCGGGACGGAAGCCGCCGCGGCAGGCTGAGCGGCCCGGGCACTGGCCCCGCCGACAGCCGCCGGCACCTGGGGTTCGAAGGTCGCCGCCGCCGCAAGAAGCGCCAGCGAGAGTGCACATGCAGCTCCGAGTCCGGGTTTCACGATCATCGCCTTTCCTCCATTGAGCAGGCTGAGCCACCAGAACGGGGCGGCCAGCTTGCCGGTCGTAACCGTGGTCTTGAGCGCGGCGGCCAGCGCGCCGGGCGCGGCGGGCACCGGGGCCTCGCCGACCAGCACGGGGATGAGCGCCACCGCGCCGCCGAGCCTTCGCAGCCGGAACCGTTCCCTGAGCCGGGCCATGGCCTGGCTGGCCCGCGAGGAAAAAGTCCTCCGCGACCAGCCCAGCGCGGAAGCCGCATCGCCGTCGCTCATGCTCTCGGCGTAGCGCAGCACCGCCGCTGTGCGCAATCTGGCCGGCAGAGCGGCGAGCTCCTCCTGGAGCACGCCCAGCGCCTCGGCCCTTTCCGTCTCGTTGAGCATCTCTTCCCCACCCCCTTCGGTCGCGACGGCCTTCTCGTGCCTGCTGCGTCGCTCCCTGCGCCTGGCCAGGTCCAGAGCGGCCGAAGCCGCCGCCTTGCGCATCCACCCGGCCACCGACCCGTCTCCGCGGAACGAACGCGCGCCGCGCATGATCCGCAGCGTGGCTTCCTGGACCGCGTCGCAGGCGTCCTGGCTGTTGCCCAGGATCCGCCAGGCCAGGCCGTAGGTTGCCTGCTGGTGTCGGAGCACCAGCTCCTCCATCGCCGCACGATCACCCGAACTGCAGAAGGCGCTCAGGAGCTCTCTATCGCTGCGCTTGGCCAAGTGCGCGTTCTCCTCCGTCTCACAGTGCCTGACGCCGGCGGCCCGAAATCGGGCAGGGGAAAACCCGGATATCCAAACGCCAGCCGGTCAAGCCCTTAGACGAGGCCAATCCCAATAGGTTTCGCGGAATCGCGAAAGCCGCTCCTCCAGGCCCTCCGGTGATACACAAAGCGCACGACTCCAGCTACTTGCGCATGCTCAGCCCGAAGAAGCCACGGCACTCCGCCCGGCGTGCCATGAATCATTGCCGGCCGTCTGCACTCGAGAGCCGCACCTGTTACCGGTTGACCAGGATCTCTATTGAGGAACCCCGCTGGCGAAACGCCGACTGCATGTAGCCCTTCGAGGGCAGGTCGACCTGGACGCGCAGTGTCCGGGCCCGGTCCTCGTGCTCGACGGCCCAGCCTACCAGCCGGTAGCGCAACTGACTGCCCCCGGGTGTGTTCGCAGCGACAACCTCTACGCGGCTTACGCTCTTCCAGCCCTTCGGAAGCTCCCAGCTGATCAGCGCGCGATCATTGAATCCGTTCTTCACGGCGGCCAGGTCGGAGGCGTAGGTGTCCGTGAACTCCGACCTGAGCGCAGCGTTCTGCAATCTTGCCACTACTCGAAAGGCCCCGTCCTTCCCGGCCCTGGCGCTCAGGGCGAACGGAGGCATCGCGAACGCCTTCGTCACCGACAAGGCCGGGTCGCCAAAGAGGACCCTGGCAGCGGTGCCGTTGAGCATGATCTCGGCGGGGCTCTTTTCGGGTCGCGCCATCCCGTCCCTGAGCTCGGGCAACCGCGGGAGTTTCCCGCCCGCGCCCATGACCACCCCGTCGTGAGTGTACTTGAGCGTCTCGCCCAGCGTGGCTCCAGTAACCGCCAGGTACTCGAGTTCCTGGTAGACGGGCACCCCGTGATCGGGGTGCAGCGCGGCAAGATAGCCGACGGTGTTGTTGGCGATCATGCTCAGGCAGAAGGACTCGGCGGCCCGCACCTTCTTCTGTCGCATGCGACCGCGAACGTCGAACCAACGCCCGCACACCCCGGTGTAGCACGCGCCGTTGAAGACCACGCAGGGCGCGAGCTTCAGCTTGCGCGCGAAGGGACCGTTGAGGCAATCCACGACGCGGTCGGGGTAGCCGTGGCCGCCGAAGTGCACCAGGCCCGCGCCGTCCATGCTCCCCAGCCGCTCGCGCGTGAACCCGCGCGGCCCGTGAGAGATGGTGCTCAGGCTCAGGCGCTCGCCCAGCACCGGGATCATGAAGCTCATCGCGGTCTTCGTGAAACCGGTCTTCGCGACCATCGCGTTGGGACCCAGGTTGTCTACGAAAGCGCCCGGCAGCTTCAGCCGGCCGGAAGCCGCATCGGATATCCGCTTCACGAAGGCCTCTGCCTCACCGGGCCCGGCCCCGGTGATGAAACCGGTTCGCACGTCCACGAACGGATCCTCGTCGATCTCGGTGGAGAGTCGCAACCACTTCCACGCGAAGTTGACGTCCAGTTCCTCCGGCTTGACCACCAGGATCGCGTATCGCGCCCGATTCTCGGTCAGAGCCCTGCGCGCGCCGGAGAGGTCTCCGATGTCGAGCGCCTCCTCTGCCGCGCGCGGGTGCAGCTTACGAAGTTCGCCAAGCGCACCGTGGAAGTCCCTGCGTGCGGCGGGCGTGGCCAGGATCACCACCGGGCCGCGGCGGTCCAGGCCCGCCACCAGATCGGGCTTTGTCTTGTTCGTGAAGACCAGCCCCCAGAAGACACCGCCCAGGGCGATCACGCCGAAGACCAGCAGAAGCAGGACGACTACCAGCACAGCGACGACTCTGGATGTCGATCTGGTCATGTGCGCAACTCCCCAACGGGCAACCGACTCCCGGGCTTACCCTTGCGCGAGAGTATAGCTTGGGAAGGAGCGGCCTGGCAAGACATTGTCCGAGCTAATCGCGCGCGACGTGCCGTCGTTCTTCCGCATTCAGCTCCGCCTGCCAGCGGGGGCAGGTCTTCTCGACGTGATCGACGATCACCTCGTTGTAGGCCTTCATGTACTCGCGAGCTTCGTGGTTGAGTTGTTCCTGCGTGTCGGACAGGCCATCGCCGAATAAGATCGGGAAGTTGCGGTAGCCAAACCGCTTGCGGTAGCGATCGTCGGTAAGCCCGCAGCCGGGCACCTCGCGTTCGAGCACTCCGCCCGTGCAGTATAACTTGAGGTCCTCCTTCGCGATGGCCTTGCGAGCCTCTTCGGTGGCGTCGAGTTCCAGCGTCCTCTCGATGCGCGCGCGAATCCCGCGTTCCTGGCCGCCCTTCGCCCACCACGCGAGGTAGAGGATCGGCGCCATGAGGCCCAGAGGAACGAAGATCACGATCAGCACAGCCTGCAGAGGGCTTGCGCCGCTCGCGCAACTGAACGACAGTCGCATTCCGCCGGTCATGATCCACCGATCCGTCTTCCAACAGGCCGTTGACGAATATGTCTGTGTCCCCGCGCGTCCGCGCGCGAGATTCTTCCGTTCTCAGCTTCCCATTTCGGCTTCTTCATTGGCCTGCCCCCGGCTACTGCTGCCACCAGCCATTGCTCAAGCAGCAACGGGCGTGCCGGGCCCCAGGGAATCCTACAAGACTCGTAGAGCTGCGCTTACTGCTGGCCAGGTGCTCTGCACCTGGTGAACAGTCCCAGAAGTGAAGGCCATTCTCAGGCCGGCTCGAATAGGATGAGGGAGGGAACGCCCCTACTTGGCCAGCTCCAGTACCGCGATCGCGGTGGCGGCGGCGGTTCTGGTCACGTTCTCGGCGCGGTTGTGCTCGCTGAATGTGTGTGCGGTGCCCGCCTCCCCGGCGCCCATACCCACAGTCGGCATCCTGCCGATGCGCGCCAGGTGCGCGGCATCTCCCCAGGCCGGAAGTTCCTTCACAGCCGGTGGTCTTCCCCAGGAGCGGGCGTAGGCGTCGGAGGTGATCGAAAGCAACCTTTCGCACTCGGCCTGGTTGCCGGCATCGCTCATCCTGAACGGCGGAACGTCCTTCATCCAGACGAGCACCGGCGGGCGCTCGCGCAGCCAGTCGTCGGTCGCCGCGGCTTCTGCAACCAGGGCCTCAAGACGCTCGCGCACCTGAGCGCCGGAGAAGCCCCTGCCGGCCGCCTCCGATTCCCGGGCCTCGTCGTAAGTGTAATTCACGTTCGCCGAAAGGTAGCCGTGATCGGCCACAGTCCAGGGCGCCGTACCCGCGCGCATGACACCGATATTGACCAGGGCTCCCGGCCGGCTTTCGGCGCGCTCGGCGACCAGGCGGTCTACGGCGTCCTTGACCACCAGCATCTTCTCGATCGCGCTCACCCCTCCGAGCGAACCGTGCCCGGCTCGCCCCTCCACGACGATGTCCGCCGTGCAGATGCCCTGGCAGCCGGGGTAGACCATCTTCGCGTCGCCGTCGAGGACTATGCAGTAGTCGCCGAGCACGCCGTCGAAACAACACGCCAGGGTACCGGCCCCGCCGCCGTTGCACTCCTCGTCGACCACGGTTTCGAAAAGGATCTCGCAGTCGAGACCCGCGCCGGTCTTCTGCAGGGCTTCGATCGCCAGCAGCCCGGCAATCACCCCCGACTTGCAGTCGCTGGAGCCCCGGCCGTAGATCACGCCGTCCTCGATGCGACCGTCAAAGGGATCTCCGCGGTAACCGTCCACTCCGATGGTGTCCATGTGGGCGTTGAGGACGATCTTCCGGCCACCCGAACCGAACACGAAGCGTCCGACGAGACAGGAACGCCCCTGCCACTCCCGGTCCCGCGGCCCGATCATCCCCGCTCGGGAGTAGACGTCTGAGGGAACGGAAATGAAGCGCGTCTGGCCGCCCAGTTCCTTCATGCGCTTGGCGGCGAACGCCTGCCCGGCGGCCTCGCCCGAGGGTCGACGGTCGCCCGAATAGGGATTTACGGTTGGGATCCTGACCAGCCCGGAGAGCATCGCGGCGGCGCGCCCCTCGGAACGCTCGAGGTAGTCGACGATCCGGTCGGGGCAGACAGACACTTCCGGAACCCCTTCTCAGTTTCCGCCGCTGCTGCCGGCCCCGCTCTCCTTCTTCGCGGGCCTGGCTGTCTTCTTGACCTTCGGTCTGGGCCCCGGCTCGATCTTGGGCAGCTTCTGGTCCCAGAGGCGCTCGACGGCCAGGGGCAGAAGTTCCCGGCAGGCGGGCCACTTCTCGTAGCCGGGCAGCTTGACGGCCTTCCTGGCCTGCTCCGCGGGAACCGAGCTCTTGCGGGCCTTGGCCACTGCCGCGCACAGATCGGCCAGCAATTTGCGCGTCTCCCAGACGAGCAACTGCTTGCCGCCGCTACGGCCGTGGCCGGGAACCACCAGCCTGGCGTCGATCTTCTCGATGCGATCCAGGGCCCTGGCCCACTCGGAAACGTCGGCGTTGCCCATGTAGGGAAAGACGCCCCCCGTCAGCAAATCGCCGGCAAAGAGAACCTTCTCTTGCGGAAGGTAGACCACCAGGTTCCCGGGCGCCGCCCCGTGGGGCATCTCCAGCATGCGGATCTCGACCTGCTTGCGTTTGGGCCAACCGGCGTGCAGGGTCATGGACTTCTCGAAGCTCATGGTCGGGGGCGCATACTCGATGCCCTTGAGCCCCGGCAACTTGAGCCGATCGCTCAGCATCTTGTGCTCGGCCGCCAGTTTCGTCCTGAAGGCCTTGCGCGCAGCGGCGGTGGAGATGATCTCGGCCTTGCGGAAGACCTCGTTGCCCAGCGAGTGATCCGCGTGATGGCTGGTCATGATCAGGTAGGTGACGTTCCAGCCGGTACGCTTGTGCGCAGCCTTGAGCAGCCCCTGGGCCGCGCGGTATCCCGGCTGGCCGTCCACGACCACGGTTCCGAAGGGGGTCTTGATCACTCCGGAATTGGGCCCCGGTGGCGCTCCCTCAGCGATTGTCACTATATCGCTGACCTTTTTCATCTTCGGACCGCAACCGGCAACCGACACGACGAGTGTGGCGGCCAGCACGGCGAGACCCACATGACGCAGGCACATAGACGGCCTCCTTTCGGCAGAACCGAGCGTATTTGCGGCCGGCGCCGGTGTCAAGCGAGACCGGGAACGCACATATGCCTGGTCCGAACCCCGGTCCCCGTCCTCTTCCCGGAATGGGTTGCGCAGGCCCCGGAGAAATGCGACAGCAGGCCCGCCGCCTATTCCATGCCCGCCCGTCTCTTCATCTCTTCCACGTCGAGGTCAGTTACGTACCGGAGCAGGTTCTGCCAGATCCCGTGATAGCCGTAGCCCCCCCGGGTCATCTCACGGAGGGCCTCCTTCTTGTCCCAGCCCTGAACGGCGACGCGGTACACAGCGCACATCGTGCCGGTACGATCGGCGCCGTGCTGGCAGTGCACGAAGACCGGCCGCCTGGCCGGATCGTTCACGACCTTCAGGAAGTGAACGATCTCCTTGTCCTCGGCATGCCAGGCCTTCATCCATATGTGCTCGTAGTGAAACTGCTCGCCGGACTTCTCGATCTCCGGCCTGTCGGAGTTGAAGGAGCGCAGGTTCACGATGGTCTTGACGCCCAGCTTCCGGAGTTCCTTCATGCCCTCCGCCGACGGCTGGGCGCCGCGGTAGAGATCCTCAGACACCTTGTGCAGGTTGGGGCAACCCGGCCGGCTCACGCGCACCGCCCACGACTTCGGCCGATCGGGACCGGTCAGCTGTACCGACGCCGACTCGCCCTGCCCTCCGTCTATCGAGCCAGACGGCGGAGGCCTGAGCAGGTGACATGCAGCGCACGCGGCAGCCGCAGCCACCAAAGCTCCCAGAACCAGGAGCAGAGCCCTGGACTTCATGTCCCCCTCCTGTCCCCCGCCCCCCATGCACGGACGGCACGCGTATTGTGCACCGGGGTGAAAGGGGTGAAAGAGGAATCAAGACGCTCGGCAACGCGCTCTTCGATGTTTTGGCATGGGCTTCCGCGCAGGACCTCGACAGGCGTCTCAACCCTCGCGCGGCAGGCAAATTGTGTCTTGACAGCTTCCTGGCATAATCTAGAATTCGGTTTGTCCATTTTCGAGATTCGGGGACGGCCAGGGGAACCGCTAAGGCCCGGGGTGGGAGTCTTTCATGAGCGACAAGCTCGGCGATATACTCCTGCAGTCCAAGCTGATAAGTGAACAGCAACTGGCTTCGGCGCTCGAGTACCAGAAGGCCATCGGCGGCAAACTGGGCGTCATTCTCGTGAAGCTCAACTTCATCAAGGAGGACCGGCTCGCCGGGTTCCTCTCCGAGCAGCAGAAGATCCCCGTAGTCCACCTCAGGGACCACAAGCTCGACCCCACACTGATGAAGCTGATCCCCAAGGACTTCGCAGAGAAGCACGAGCTCTTGCCCCTTTCCAAAGAGGGCGATACGCTCACCGTGGTGACTCCTGATCCGATGGACTACCCGCCCATTGACGAACTGGCCTTCACAACCGGCTTGAAGATCCAGACCGTATTGGCAACCCGAAGCGAGGTCACCAAGGCACTGCAGAGTTTCTACTACGGCGAGAAGAGCACCGGCACCGCGGCGGCGGCACCCGCCGCGGGCGGGAAGACCGCACCGGTCACCGACACACCCTTGAGCCTCAAGACGGTGGGGTCGGCACCGGGCTCCGGGGCCAGCGCCAAGCGTGGGCGGGCGGCCCACGTGGGCGGGGCGCTAAGCGTTGACCACACCGCGCCGCTGGAGCCCAAACCCATCGACATCGACCCCGAGAAGCTTGTCAAGGCGCTGGCGGGCGTGCTGATCGAAAAGAACGTGATGACCCTCAATGAGCTGATGGAACGCGTGGCCAGAGAAGGCTAAGGAGACGTACACCGGATGCGGGTTGTAACCCTCAAGGAACTGGTCAGGCGCGCGGCGGCAACCAGCCGCACATCGGAGGAAGAGGGGCAGAAACTCGTCACCACTCTCTTCGATCTGGCCGGCAAGGAGTTGGACCAGGGCAACCGGGTGGAAATCGGCAACGGCCTGGCACCGCTGAGCCTGCGCAGACCCAGCAAGGTGGCCGCCGGTACGCCCATCGACAAGCTGGCCGATCGCGATGAGCCCTTCGCAATCTCGCTGGTCGTGCCCAAGAAGGACTTCTTCACCTCGGTGCTGGCCGATCGTCTCACCGGGCCGCGAAGCAAGGCACAGATCTATGAGGGCGTCGAGAACCTGATGACCGAGATGGCCACCCGGAAACCTGACCTGGTGGTCCTGGACTCCTCACTGTCGGGCTCGCACGACCTGATCCGCGCCCTCAAGCGCGGCCGGGAAACCAGCATGATCGCGCTGGTGGTCATCAACCCCGAGGACACCGACACCAATCGCCTCGACAACCTCCGCGTCGTGGAGGACGGTGCTCTGACCGAGCCCTTCGAGCTCAACGAACTTGTCGAACTCGCCGAGGGCGAGATCCGCCGCAGCCACGAGGAACGCGCGTTCTTCCAGCACGAGACCCGTTTCCAGATGGCAACCCGCGACGACTGCATCGAGGAGGCCAATGACCTCGCCGCGCAGCTCGTGGAACAGAGCGGCATCAGCGAGGAGCGAGGCGCAGCGCTCACCGTGGCCTTCCGGGAAGCGGTCGACAACTCCGCCCGCCACGGCAACAAGAGCCAGGAAAGTCGCATGATCGACGTGGTCTACCTCCTGGACAAGGACAAGATCACCATCACGGTGACCGACGAGGGTGACGGGTTCGACACCGAGATGTACCTGCGCCGCGGGGTGCACGGCAACGCCGTGGCCGTGGCACGCGAGCGCAACGAGGCCGGAAGAACCGGGGGCCTGGGCATCATGCTTATGCTCAAGTGCCTGGACAACCTGGAGTACAACTACGCTGGCAATCAGGTCAAGCTGACCAAGTACATCAAGTGATTCTGGGGGATCCATGGCGGCGATCGAATTTCGCCTGAAGAACATCAAGTCGGCCGAGGGCCTGACGGCCACGCTCGCGGAGCTGATCGGTTCCATCGATGCGACCACCGTGGAAAGCTTCGCATCGGTAATGGACAAGCTCCTGGAGAAGGGCGTGAGGCATCTGGTGCTGGACTGCGCGGGCGTAAAGTACATTAACAGCACCGGCTTGGGCATCCTGCTCAAGTACGTCGACGCCTTCAACGAACGTGACGGAGGCATCGTCTTCAGCCAGGTGCCGCAGAAGGTCATGCTGGTCATGGAGATGCTGGGCTTCAATGCCCTCTTCACCATAGTCTCCGACGAAGCCGTGGCCCTGCAGCACTTCTCGGGGGCCGAGACACCGCCGGTCAGCGTACAGGTGCCGGCACCAGAAGACGAGCCCGCCGCCGCCCCGGTAGCCGCAGCACCGGCCACCCCCGCTCCCGTGGCCAGACCACCCGAAGCCGCGGCCGTACCGGCCGCTCCGCCTGCTGGCATCTTCCCGCTCACCGTGGCCTGCCCGCGCTGCCAACTGGGGCTCAAGCTGTCCGGCCCCGGGCGGTTCAAGTGCCCGAAATGCACCTCGATCGCCATCGCCGAGGAAGACGGTGAGATGAAGTTCTTCGCCTCGCGACGTGCCAAGCCCATAGAGGTCAGTCTCCCGGCGGTACCCGAACTTGCTTCGGGAGTCACCAGCCTGGTCGATGGCGCCGCGCGCCAGGCGGGCTTCGCCGAGGAAGAGGCAGGCAAGCTCGCCTCTGCGGTGGCTGAGGCCTGCAGGTCGGTCGCGGAGCACGCTTGCGGCAACGACCCCAACTCGGTCTTCCACATGTTGATCGTCCCCAATGGCAAACAGCTCACCGTGAAGATCAGCGACTTCGGCACCCCGCTGGAATTCTCCCCTCAGGGACCATCCAGCGACGCGCGCTTCGGCCCTGTCTCCGCGGTTCTGGACGTGGAGCACGCCCAGAACCCGGCCGGCGGCAATCTCTTCACGTTGACCAAGAGCGTGGAGTAGGCTCTCCCCATGGGTCTCCTCGGAAGACTCTTCGGCGGTTCGGACAAGAAGGAACCGAAGAACATAGACCAGCGTTCCAAGCGCGGGCGCGCGCCGTCGATCCGAAAGGCGCCCGGTCCGTTTCCCCCGGCGAAAGACGAGGCGCCGCTGCCGGAAATCAACCTGGACGACCTGGACCAGCAGCAGGCCGGCACCAGGAAGCCGGCGGTCGACGAAAACCTCGACCCCATCCCAGTAGACTTCGAGGCGGCGCCTGCGCCACCAGCCGACGCCAATGCGGCGGCCGCTGCGGCACCGCCTGCTCCCGCCCCGCCGTCCGCCCCCCGCAAGGACACCACTGACCGGCGCGTGGCGACCCCCTCGTCTCCCCGCGCAACGCGCCGCTCCACAAGGCTGCAGAGCCGGCAGAAGCCCCTCGGCGAGATCCTTATCCAGGCCGAAGCCGTCAACACCGAGCAGCTCAGCCGCGCGCTGAAGATCCAGGACAAAGGCGGCAAGGGGCTCGTAGGCCAGATCCTGGTGAACATGGGAGCATGCCAGCCGACCCAGGTTGCCCAGGCTCTCGGCCGGCAGTTTCGCATCTCGACCATCGAACTTGAGCGCGTAGAAGTCGCCGCCAACGTCGCCGCGATCATCCCCGAGGACACCTGTCGGCAGCACCGCCTGGTGCCCTTCGAGAAGCTGGGGAAGGTGCTCTGCCTGGCGATGGCCAACTGCCTCAACCGCAAGGCCATCAACGAGATCGAGCAGAGCACCAATCTGAAGGTCAAGCCCTTCAACTGCAGCTGGGTGGAGATTCGCGACACGATCGACAGTGTCTACAGCCAGGACGCGGTCCGCGAGGCCGCGGCCGCGCAGGCCGCCGCAGGCGGCGCCGACACTCAGGAGAGCGCCACCGCTCAGGCCGAGGCCATTGCGCAGGAGATCGCTACAGAGGGCAACATTGAAATGCCCCCCGATCTTGGGGGCCCGGCGACATCCGACACCGAGGTTCCCGACACCTCTTCGGCTGTGTCTGAAGATGAGATCGACGTCTCCGACGTAGCCCCGGCGGAGGAGGACAGCGCCGAAGAGGAACTTCGCCCCTTCAGCGGCCCGGCTCGCGCGGTAATCGAGGGGCTCGACGACCTCGACACCGGCGACGCGGAGGAAGTCCGGACCACCCAGCGCGGCCTGGCAAGCAGGCATCTCGAAGCCATCCAGGCCCGACGCGAGCAACGCGCCAAGTCCATGGGCAAGGGCGAAACCCGAGACACCGGGAGCAAGCTCATCGCCCCGGATCTTGACAGGTTCTTCGAAGACACCCCCGAGGTCATCGACCTGCGTCAGGTCCAAGAGTCGGAGCTGGCCGGCGCAGAGCTTCCCGTGGCCGAAGAGCTGGCCTCGAGCGTCAGCGAGTTCGCCGAGCAGACCGCCCCGGAACCGGAACCGGAACCGGAACCCGAGGCCGCAACGGTCGCGACGACAGAAACGCCATCTGCCTCCGAAGCGCCGGCCGGGGAGACCGCCACGCTCGAGGCCGAAAGCGGAGCTACCGTCCCGGCCCCGGTCGAGGCGCCGGCTTTCGAAGCCGAGGATGAGGAGCACGGCGAGCCGGCGGAGGCAAAAGCTCAGGCAGAGGAACTCGAACTGGTCGCCGCGCACAACGGCGAGGCCGAGCACAAGGACGAACCGCAGGTGGCCACCGTCGCCGCCGCCGGGGCTGTGGCTGAGGAACTCCCGGCAGTGCCCTCTATCTCGCACCAGCGCCCGGAGCCTAAAGAGATGGAGGCCCGACCGCTGTCCGACGAGGAGTGGGCCGAGCTTGAGCCCGACCTCGAACCCGACCCGGTGATCGAGTGGGAAAGGACCTACGCGTCGGCGGGTCCGGTATTCGCCCGCCGAAGCCCTATCTGAGCGTTCCGGCAAGTGCCTGTTCGGCCCGCCGCTTGAAGGCGGGCCTTTTCATTTTGAGGTTCCTTGTCTGACTCTTCGGGGCTACTAGAATACGGGGAATGAACGCGATGAACCTGCGCAGCATCGGAATGGCTCTATCAAGCCTGGCCCTGATCGCAGCATGCCGGGGCGGCGAAGTTCGTCGTCGCGGCAGGACCACGATCGTCCCCTCGCCTGTCGGCCGGGTTGCTATCTACACGCCCGCATCGCACGATCCGGCCCGGAAGTGGCCGCTGGTCGTCTTCCTTCCGGCGTACGAACAGCCACCCGACAAGTGGATCAAGCCCTGGACGAAACTGGCTGATACGGCCGGCTTCATCCTGGCTATCCCGGTTCCCAGCAAACCGCGCGTCTCCACGGGCTATCCCCCCGTAGCTCCCGTTGTGATTGCGCGTACCGCGGTAGAAGCCGCCGCGGCCGATCCCGAGCGCATCGCGATCGTCGGTCACGGTTCGGCCGGACTGGGGCTTTCGGCCACGGCCTTCGCCTACCCACGGCTGGCCGCGGCACTGGTGATCATCGGCTCGGTACCCGCCCCGCTGACCGCGCCCGAGGAACTTGCCGCGAAGATGCCCGAATTCCACTTCCTGTTCTCCAACAAGCGGATACGCGCTGAGATCGAAAATCATCTCAGACGCAACCCCAAGCTCCGCATCAGCACCGGCCACCTGGAGGGAGCCGAAGGTCCCTTCGAAGCCGCCTTTGTGAATCCGGTGATCGCCTGGATCGCCACGCAGGTGAAGCTGGGCAGCCGGCCCGCCCCCGCCGTCGCAAGTACCAAGCCGGACCCGACCCGGAGCGCGAAGCTGACGGCCAGGTCCGAGGCCCTGCGCGCGCGGGGCGCAGGGGCCGGTGCCTACATCTGCCTGCTGCGCGCCGCCCGGCTGGCCCCCGACTCCTACGATGCGCGCCTCAGGCTGGCGAAGCTCAGCCTCGAGGGCCGACGCCTGAACGAGGCGATCGAGTGGTCCGGGCACGCGGCCGGTCTCAAGCCGCGCCAGCCCGCGCCCCGGCTGTGCGCCGCCGAGGCCTGGCTGAAGCTGGGGCGCGCCCGGAACGCCATCCGGGAACTCGAGAAGGCCGGAACCGCCGGCGCGGGACTCCTCAAGCGCGTCCGGGCCAGGACAACTCAACTCGAAGTTCCGTCACGCGAGCCGGCGCTGGCCGCCTATCGTCTCGCGGTGAAACACATGCGCCAGGCCGATTACGGCAAGGCCGCTGCCGCTGCGCGCCAAGCGGTCAAGGCCGAGCCCTGCGAGGCGGCCTACCGCGCAATGGCCGTCTATGCTATCTGCAACGCCGAGGGCATGGCGGCCGCCCGGAAATCGCTCGACGACTACCTCGCCCTCTTCTCTGATGACCCGTTCGTAAGACCGCTCGCCGACGCAATATCGGCATCGGCGACCGTCCGGCTCAACCCCGGGCGCGCCGACGCCCGTATATCGCTGCTGCTTGGCAGGATACTCCCGGTCGGGCCGGCCTCCGGACTGCTGAGCGTCATGGCGATCAAGGCAGGAGCCAGCCGCGACCCCGAGGAACTCGCCAAGAAGCTGGTGGAGGGCGGAGCCAATCGCGTCCTGCGCAGCGCCCTGCCGATTCTTTCTGCCAACGGCATCACCTACGCCATCGGCAGCGGAACTCTGGCGGACCTGCGCACCAAGCTGGATGCCGACATCCCGGTACTCGTTCAGCTGCCCCCGGGGGAGCTCGCCGGCCTGCGGCGCACCGAGAAGCACAACACCGGTATTCCCCGGCTGGTCGTTGGCTACGACGACGTCGCGCACTGTATCCTGCTGCAGGACTACGCTGGCAAGAAGCCCATCAAGGTGCCCTACGCGCTCTTCGACCGGCTATGGGACAGCCTTGACCGCTGGTGGATGGCAATACCGGAAACGGGTACCAGGCTTCCGGGGCTCGAGGGCCGGCTGACGAAGCTCGAACTGGCGTCTGCGCTGGCGGCAGCCGGAGATCTCCGCGCGGCCCGGGTCAGGTTCGAAAGCGAGCTCAAGGCCTCTCCACGGCGCGCACGTCTCGGACTGGGAATGGTACTGACCGGCCTCAATGACCTGCCCGGAGCACGCCGCCATCTCCTGGCGATTCCTGCCGGGGACCCGAACTTCGACGTCCAGGTTGCCTTTGAGCTCGGCCGCATCGAAATGAGCTCCGAGGTGGGCTCCACGCGCGAGCGCGGCGCCAGGGCCCTGCCCCACTTTCGCAGGGCCTGGAGACTCGATCCCGGCAGCGAACGCAACACCATACAGCTGTGCGCAGCGTTGCTGATCACCGGCATAAAGGAGGACCGCCGGGAGGCACGCAACATGCTGGAAGACTTCCTCCGCTACCACCCTCTGAGCGTGCCCTGCCTGCGGCTGCTCTATTCGCAATAGCCTCTTCGCAAGTGTGTCAGCGGAAGGCCTTTCCGCGGGCCCTGGGGGCGCTTTGCCCTGAACTTGAAAGTTTGGCCCTTACGTAATAGATTGCATCCGTCGGGGTCCCGCCGCGCCGGGACCCCGAAACAAAATCAGCAGGCGCGGAACGGAGGTTCTTCCACAATGGCTGACAAGATTTACGGCATCTGCTGGCACGGCCGCGGCGGCCAGGGCGCCAAGACAGCCGCGACCATGGTGGCGGAAATCGCCATGCTCGAAGGCAAGTATGCCCAGGGCTTCCCCGAATACGGCCCCGAACGCATGGGCGCCCCCATCCGCGGCTACACCCGCATCTCCGACGAGGAGATCCGCGTCCACAGCTCGCTGGAAAGCGCCAGCGCGGTGGTGGTCTTCGACGACACCCTGCTCGACGTGGTCGACGTCTGCGATCTGCTCGTGGAAGGCGGCCCGCTGGTGATCAACACCTCGATGAGCGCGGAGGACGTCAAGAAAAAGCTCAAGCTCAAGAGCGGCCAGAGCCTGCACATCGTCAACGCGACTGAAATTGCCATCGACGAGATCGGACGCCCGATCCCCAACACGCCGATGATCGGCGCTCTGATGAAGGTCACCGACCTGCTGCCGGTCGATGCCATCGCCAAGGGCATCGAGAAGAAGTTCGGCAAGAAGTTCGGCGAGAAGATCGTCCAGGGCAACGTCAAGGCGCTCAAGCGCGCGCACGACGAAGTCCAGGCCTGCTAGCGAGAGGATCTGCCATGGCTGATGAAAAGAAGGTCAAGGGCTGGAAGGGAGTCATGGACGGAGGTCTCGTCGATCCCGGCACCAGCGAAGTGTACAACACCGGATCGTGGCGAACCTACCGCCCCGTGTGGCACGAGGACCGCTGCATTCACTGCCTGCAGTGCTGGGCCTTCTGCCCGGACATGTCCATCAAGGCCGAGAACGAGAAATTCGCGGGCTTCGACTACTACCACTGCAAGGGCTGCGGCATCTGCGCGAAGATCTGCCCGGTCAAGGGCGAGAAGGCCATCACCATGGTGCTGGAGTCAGAAGCCGCCGCCGAAGAGAAGAAGAAGCAGGGAGGCGAATCGTGACTACAGCTGTCGCCAATGAGAAGAAGGTCGTGGCCCACGAAGTGATGGGCCTGACCGGCAACGACGCCGCGGCCCACGCGCTGCGGCAGGTCAACCCCGACGTCGCCGCGGTCTTCCCGATCACCCCCCAGACCGAACTGATGCACAAGTTCTCGGAGTTCGTGGCCAACGGCCAGGTCGAGACCCTGCTGGTCAACGTCGAGAGCGAGCACAGCGCCATGAGCGCCACCGTGGGCGCCTCCGCCGCCGGCGCCCGCGCGATCACCGCCACCAGCGCCAACGGCCTGGCGCTGATGTGGGAGATCGTGGCCATCGCCAGCTCACTGCGCCTGCCCATCGTGATGCCGGTGGTCAACCGCGCGATCAGCGGCCCGCTGAACATCCACTGCGACCACTCCGACAGCATGGGCTGCCGCGACCTGGGTTGGATCCAGCTCTACTCGGAAAACAGCCAGGAGGCCTACGACAACATCATCATGGCCTTCAGGATCGGCGAGAACCCCAAGGTCAAGCTGCCGGTAATGGTCTGCCTCGACGGATTCATTCTCAGCCACACCATGGAACGCGTCGAGATCATCGCCGACAACAAGGTGGTCAACGACTTCACCGGTGAGTACAAGGCCGAGAAGGGCCTGCTGAATCCCGCCGACCCGGTGACCTACGGCCCGCTGGACCTCACCGACTGGCTCTTCGAACACAAGCGCCAGGAGGTAGAGGGCATGAAGAACGCCTTCGGCGTCGTCGGCGAGGTCTCTGCCGAGTACGGCAAGCTCACCGGCCGCAGCTACGACTACGTCGAGAAGTACATGCTCGACGACGCCGAAGTGGCCGTCGTGGCGCTGGGCTCGACCGCCGGCACCGCCAAGGCCACCGTCGACGAGCTGCGCGCCGAGGGTGTCAAGGCCGGCATGCTCAAGATCCGCATGTTCCGTCCCTTCCCCGGCAAGCTGATCTGCGACGCACTGGCCGGCTGCAAGGCGGTCTCGGTGATGGACCGCGCCTTCTCATTCGGTCTGGAAGGCGGGCCGGTCTTCAACGAGATCCGCGGTGCGGCCTACGGCGCGGGCCTCCAGGTCCCGATGGTCAGCCACATCTACGGCATCGGCGGCCGCGACATCAACACCGAGATGATCCGCGGCGTCTTCGGCCAGCTCAAGGAGATCGCCGGGGCCGGCAAGGTGGACGGCGACATCGAACGCTACGTGGGACTGCGCGACTACTGATCGGCGGTGAAGATCCGTGGAAGGCCCGCGCGCGCTGCGCCCCGGGGAGCTGGAACCCCTCGTCGCCCTGACCAACCTCGTGTTTCGCCCGGAGGGCGGCGACATGGGAAAGGAGTTCTCCTATTTCCTGCATGCGGAGAACGCGGCGCACCTTCGGGTCTGCGCCGAGGGCGAGCGAATCGTGGCACACTGCGGTTACCGCCCGGCGGAAATGCTGATCCTCGGCGCTCGCGTGCGCGCCGCTTGCCTGGGCGCCGTCTGCACTCACCCCGACTTTCGCGGCAAGGGGCTGGCTACCGAACTGCTCGGCGACGCGTTGGGAACCATGAAATCGGAGGGCGTTTCGCTGGCTCTCATCTCCGGCACGCGCGGCCTCTACACCCGGAGCGGAGCAGTGCTGGCCGCCGGCACGCGGGACTTCTTCTTCAACCCTTCACTGAGGTCAGACTGGGAAGCGGAAGTGGATGTCGCTCCGGCACGACCGGCGGACGCCGTCTCACTTGCCGCCATCTACCGTCGCGAGCCGCTGCGTTTCATGCGCCCGCCGGCGGAATGGGCGGACATCATCGCGGGACGCTGGTGCATGGACCGTGCCGCCCGGCTCTTCTCGATCCGCAGGGGCGGAGAGCTGGTAGCCTACGCCGCGGTGCGCAGCCCGGTGCCCCCCAAGCCGCAGCCGCCGGAAGACGGTACGCGCCTGGGGGAATTCGCCGGCTGCCGGCGTGCGCTGGCCGCCGCCCTGCCCCGCCTGGCGGACCTGGGCGAGTGCCCGGAAATCCGGGTCCCGGTGGCTGCGTGGGACCGGCCCCTGGCAGTGGAACTCGCGGCACGCGGCCTGGAGGCCGGAGGGCTCTCCGCCACGCGCAGCGTGAAGATCGTCAACTTCCCGCGGCTGATGGAGTCGCTGCGCGACCTGCTGGTCGAGCGCGCCGGGCCGCGCGCCGGAGAACTGGCGTTCTCGGAAACGCCCGGCGGAAGGGTCGCTGTCGCGCTACACGCGGAGAGGCTGGAGCTCTCGGATGTCGAGGCCTGTCGCATGGTCTTCGGCGGGAAGTCCGGCCCGGACAGGAAGATGCTCAAGGGTCGCGGGGAACTCGGCAAGGTGCTGGGCGCCGCGCTCCCCGTGGAAACGCCCTGGTACGGATACGACTTCGCCTAGCCGTCATCGAGGACGGCACGAGGAGGAACTGACTGATGGCTCTGAATCTCAAGAAGCTCTCCAACAAGCCGGAGGTGCTGGCTCCGGGACACCGCGCCTGCGCGGGTTGCACCGCTCCCATCGTCCTGCGGCTGGCCATGAAGATGGTCGACGACGACGAGGAACTGGTCACCACCATCTGCACGGGGTGCATGGAAGTGGTCACCACCATCTACCCCTTCAGCGCCTGGAAGTGCTCGCACATCCACTCGGCGTTCGAGAACTCCGCCGCGACCTGTTCCGGCGTGGAGGCCGCCTACCAGGCCTTCAAGCTCCGCGGCAAGACCGACAAGAAGTACAAGTTCATCGCCTTCGGTGGCGACGGCGGGACCTACGACATCGGCTTCCAGTCGCTCTCCGGGGCCATGGAACGCGGCCACGAGATGCTCTACATCTGCTACGACAACGAAGGCTACATGAACACAGGCATCCAGCGCTCCGGGGCCACGCCGATGGGCGCCCACACCAACACCAGCCAGGCTGGCAGCGTCAAGCCCGGGAAGGAGCAGAAGCAGAAGGACCTCACCGCCTGCATGATCGCCCACGACATACCTTACGTGGCCCAGGCCTCGGTACACAACCTCCGTGACCTCGGCGACAAGATCTACAAGGGCCTGCACTGCGGCGGTCCCGCGTTCCTCAACGTACTGGCCCCCTGCCACCGCGGCTGGCGTTTCCCGGTTGACCAGGGCATCGAGCTCGCCAAGCTGGCCACCGACACCAACTTCTGGCCGTTGTTCGAGGTCGAGAACGGCTCGTTCAAGATCAACTACCGCCCCAAGGAGGTCAAGCCGGTCGAGGAGTGGCTCAAGGCCCAGGCGCGCTTCAAGCACCTCTTCAACGACAAGAACAGGCACATCGTCGACGAGCTCCAGAAGCTCACCGACCTGCGCTGGAAACGTTTGGAACGCCGCGAGTTGGATAGCCAGGAAGAGGCCAAGGAGCTGGCCGGCGCCAGCGCCTGAGGACGCCTCCCGGAAAGAACCGGTTCAACCCTGTATCAACGGGCCCCGATAACCGGGGCCCGTTCTTCTTGTGCCTCGAACCTGAAGGTCGCGGACTCAGGGTTCCCGGGGGACGCGCGAGGAGTGATGGTCGATGATCTTCCACTCACCCGAGGGGGCCCTGCGGTAGACGAAGCTGTAACGGGCCGGAATACTGCGCACGGCACCATCGGCCTCGTGGAAGAACGTGTAGTTCCCGCTGTTGACGGCCACGTCTCCCAGGACCCTGACTTGCGGGTTGCTGTAAGCAACGTTGAGCTTTTCGAGCTTCATGAAGTGCTCGAAGTAGTCCTGGATCGCCTCCCGGGTGGTGCGCAGCAGCGGCGAGACCGTACCCCAGAGAACCGCGTCTTCGGCGTAGAGCTCGGCGACCGTCCGAGGGTCGGTGGTCATAATCGCCTCGACCCAGCGCTCCATCGCCGCCAGCACCGAGAGCTTTTCCCCATCCGGGTCCTGCCCCACGCTGTCCTGATTGATCGGCAGATCGCTCACTGCAGCGGCTCCAGTTCGGCTCCATCACCAGCATATCGCCTGCCCGGCGGTTCTTCAAGGCCCGGTATCGAGGCCTGGTTCATCCGGGATCCCGTAGCAGTCCCTGACCGGGTCGCGGAAGAGCCCAAATCTCGGCGGCCGAAAGGTGGTGACCGCATGCAGCACAACCATCAGCGTCAGCGCCGCAACACCGGCGAACTGCATCCAGGTATGTGGCCTCATTTCGGTCATCACCAGGTGGCCGGTCAACTGCCCGGCCACGACCGCAACCAGGAACAGAGCGATGTCCAGCGCCAGCACGTGCCGTCCCAGCACCGCGGTGTAGGCGTAGAACCCCAGCGCGGTGGCCAGCGGCATCAGCAGCAGCCCGGCAGCCGTACCGGCTGCAAATCCGGGGTGTTCCCGGCCAACCAGCGCGTATTCCAGCGGGGCGATGAGCAGGCCGGGCCAAAGGAACATCTTGAAGTGTTCCCAGAGACTCTCGTTCACCGGCGCCACCGGCGCCACCAGCCGCGACCGACCGCTCCACTTGAAGAGGTGGTGCAGCAGTGTGCCGCATCCGAATATGAAGAATATCCCCGCGATTCTCGATAGCAGCAGCACTCCTGCGGACCTCCCCGGAGTCTCAGCTCCTCGCCGGCAGGATACCCTGCGGACGCCCGGGACTCAAGTCAGTCGTCGGCGGCTCCCCGGAAACCGGCGCGGCTCTCAACCCGGCATCGGCGGCCCGCCGGGCACCGCCTCGGGCCTGTCCGGCCGGGGAGGAAGCTCCACGAGCACGTGACCTGAAATCCCCTCGCGGCCGAACAGGCTGAACCCGTAGTTGATCCTCACCGTGGGAGTACCCTCGTAGTCGTACTGCCAGAGTGCCAGGCCCTGCGTGAAGCCAATCGCGGTGTTCGCGGGAACCTTGACCTCCACCGGCATGGGCGGCGAGGGCGGCTTCACCGGGCCGTCGTACTCCACCGGGGCTTCCTCGTCGAAATCGACCCAGAAGCCCAGCGAATTCTCCCCCAGGTCGGAAGCGATGATCACCGCTTCATCTTCGGTCGGGTTGCGCAGCAATCCCCGAAAGACCAGTCGCGGCCCCTCGCTTGCCGGCGACTCCGCAAGTGCCACAGTCAGCTCCTCCGGAACGCGCAGGTCCGGCACCTGCTCCGGCGAAGCAAGCTGCCTGCGCTCCAGTTCGTCCCACCCCACGCTGCGAACAACGCTCATGCCAACCCCCTCCCCGCGAGAGAATAGCGGTCCAGAGCGCAAGACACAAGGCCTTTCCAGCTTCAGTCCTGTCGAAAGCCGTCCCCGCAGACCGCGGTCTTGCGGCCCGCGATGCTGCGCATATGATGTCGGGAGGCTGCGAATGGAGACCGCGCCTTGCAGATCGGAACGGGAAAGAGCAGCAACCCGCCAAACAGCAGCTTCACGCGCCAGAGAGACTTCCCCTACTGGACGCTGGGGATGCTGGTCGCCGGCCACAGCCCGTTCAGTTGCGACGGCCACAGCATCGTGCGCAAGGCCCCCCACCTGGTGCTGGTCCCACCCCGCACGGAGTATACGGCGAGTTCGGGCCCCGGGTCGGGTCGCAGCGGATTGCACGCCATCTTCACCCCTTCGCCGCGCATTGAGGGCCTGCTGGAACTGCCCCAGATCTGCGGCCGGGCGATGGGCTGCGCCGGGATTTCCGCGCCCGAGGCCCGCCGCCTGAAAGCGGCGTTCTTCGAACTCCTGAGCTGCGACCAGGGTCACTGCCTGATGCGCGAGCAGCTCCTGGAGAACTCCCTGGAGCGCATCCTGCTCCTGGCCCACGAGCTTGCCGCGCGCAGACGCGACCGGCTGGACCCTCGGGTCAGGGCGGCCATGGAGATGCTCGGTGCTGATTTCGGCGCGCCGCTGTCGCTGGCAAGCGTGGCCCGGCGGCTCAACACCTCGGTCTCGAGCCTGTCCCACCTGTTCAGCAAGCAGGTCGGCACCAGCCCCATGCGCTTCCGCGAGGAAAGGAAGATGCGCCGCGCCAAGCACCTGCTGCTGACCACCGCAATGCCGGTGAAAACCATCGCCGCCCAGTTGGGCTACGCCAACCCTTTCCACTTCTCGCGCCGCTTCAGCGCCAGGTGCGGCACCAACCCCAGCGGCTACCGGGCCCACCCCGCGCGCGACTGCTGAAGTTCCAGGAACGCCCTCAATTGCAGCATCCGGCATCCGTTTTGCAGCCTTGGCCATTCCCTAACCCCTGATTTTGTGACATAATGGTCACATGAGGAGGCGCGGCCCGGCGCCTGTTGCATAAAGGGGTATGCGAACATGTCCGCGGACATCATAGTGAAGTGCGGCTCAAGCGTCCGGAGGTTCAAGCGGATTCACGGGATCAACCTCGGCCCCATTCAGTTCGGGGGTGCGACCGACGTTTCTGAACGCTTCTCGGAGATACGCTTTCCCACCGTGCGCCTGCACGACTGTCCCTACTCGTGCTCCGGCACGGTGGACATTCCCTGCGTATTCCCCCTGGCGCACCTCGACCCCGCCGACCCGGCGAGCTACGCCTTCGCGCGGACCGACGCCTACGTCCAGAGCATCCTGGACTGCGGCTCTCAGATCGTCTACCGCCTGGGAGTCAGCATCCAGAAGAACCCCCGCCTGCAATTCGAAACACTTCCCCCCGAGGACCCCGCGAGGTGGACGGACATCTGCTGCGGGATCATCCGCCACTACAACCAGGAATGGGCAGACGGCTTCCGGCACGACATCCGTTACTGGGAGATATGGAACGAGCCCGAGAACGGTCCCACGATGTGGCAAGGCACCTTCGAGGAATTCGTAACCTTCTTCATCCGGGTCGCCAAGCGACTCAAGACACGATTCCCGGAACTTCTGATCGGCGGCCCTTCCTTCAACGGTTTCCGCGGTAACTACGAGAAGCTCGAGAGCTTCCTGGGCCCGCTGCGGGAAGCCGACTGCCCGCTGGACTTCCTCAGCTGGCACACCTATGCGGACCGTCCCATGGAACTGGCCGAAACAGCCCTGGCGGTCCGCGAGCATCTGGACCGCTTCGGTTACACGAACGCCGAGAGCCACCTCAACGAGTGGAACCTGCGTCGCGACTTCAAGCGCTTCCGGGTGGACCCCGACTACAAGATCGAGTTCAACCGCATACTGGCCGGCACCGCCGGCGGCTCGATGGCGGCTTCCGGTCTGATCGCCATGCAGGACGCCCCGCTGGAGATGACCAACTACTACTGCGCAGGAAGTCTGAACTACTCGATGTTCGAGGTCGGCGGCAAGCCCCGGAAGGCATTCTTCTCGTTCAAGGCCTTCGCAGAACTCCTGGAGCACACCCCCGAGCGCCTGGAGGTCGCCGGCAGCGACCCCGACCGCGGGATCGCCGCGCTGGCCGGGGCTTCCCCGGGCGGCCGGCTTGTCGCCCTGCTGCTCAGCAACTTCGCATCCGAGCGTTCTGACTGGGAGCTGGAGCTCGACGGCCTGAAGACGAGATCCCCGCGGGCAAAATCGCGGGTGATCGACGGGGATCGCGATCTGCAGTACGATGAGCCCGGGGCCACACGCCTGGAAGGATCCCGCCTGAGTGTATCCCTTCCGCGCGGAGCTGTCCGCCTGATCCGAATCGCCGGCAACTGAGGGAGAACTCTGTTGAGAGCCGATCTGCCCAACATCATCCTGTTCGTCACCGAACAGCACCGTGGAGACTGCCTGGGCATCGAGGGCCACCCGGTGCTGTTAACCCCCAACATGGACTCGATTGCCGCCAGCGGCGTGCGCTTCAGCAGCGCCTACTCGCCGGCCCCGACCTGCATAGCCGCGCGTCGCTCGATAATCTCCGGGCAGGCTCCTGCCACCCACGGGATGGTCGGCTACCGCGACGGCGTCGAGTGGGATATCGATGACACCCTTCCCGCGGTGCTCTCCCGGGCAGGTTACCAGACCTGCTGGGTGGGGCGCAGCATGCACCAGCACCCCGCGGACAAGCTCTTCGGCTTCGAGAGCATGGTCACGCTGGAGTACCGCCACCCCAGCGACTACTACCACATGTTCCGCGAACGCCGGCCCGACGACTGGGAAGGGATCTACGGCACGGGGGTCATGCACAACGACTGGACCGCGCGCCCCTGGCACCTCGATGAGGACCTGCACCCCACCAACTGGACGGTGCACGAGGCTCTGCGCTTCCTGCGCGAGCGCGACGAGTCCCGGCCTTTCTTCCTGGTAGTCTCGTTCCTGGCGGCCCATCCGCCCCTGCTGCCTCCGGCGTTCTACCTCGAGCGCTATATCCGCACCGGCGTGCCCGATCCGGTGATCGGCGACTGGGCGACTCCCCCGCCCGACGGCGGAACCGGCATGGACGTCTCCGCGCAGAACGTCGACCTGCGCGGTGAGGCCCTGCTCTGTGCCCGGGCCGGGTACTACGGGCTGCTGAACCACCTTGACGACCAGATTCGCCGCCTGCTCAACCCGGTCTGCGGCGTGGACCGCATGACCGGGAACAACACCGCCGTGATGCTGGTCAGCGATCACGGCGAGATGCTCGGCGACCACCACCTCTGGCGCAAGACGCTGCCCTACGAGGGCTCCGCGAGGATACCCTTCCTGCTGCGCGCGCCGGAGCGCTTCGGCATCGCGACGCGAAGCGTCGTCGAGCGCCCGGTGGGCCTGCAGGACGTGATGCCCACCCTGCTGGACCTGGCCGGGCTGGACTGCCCCGACTCGGTCGACGGCCGCAGCGTGCTGCCCCTGGCCCGGGGAGAACAGACCGAGTGGCGCAAGTACCTGCACATCGAACACGCGCCGGTGCACCACTCGCTGACAGACGGCCGCGAGAAGTACGTCTGGTTCGCGACCGACGGTCGCGAGCAGTTCTTCGACCTTGACACCGATCCCCGCGAGTGCCACGATCTTGCCGTGGATCCTGCCGGCGCCGGTCGCCTGGAACCCTGGCGAACTCGTCTGATCGAGGAACTCGCCGACCGACCCGAGGGATTCAGCGACGGCAGTCGCCTGATCCCCGGCCGGTCCTATCCGTGCGTTATGAGCGGGCATTAGCAGCGGCACACCGGCACGAGGAAAACACGAGCACCCGGAAGACAAGCCGATACGCGCCGCAGAGCATCATCCGCCTGCGGGCCGAACCCCATCTCCACGAGGAGGCCTTCTAGGAGCTTCCGGGGGTCCTGCTCGAGAACCGCGCGGAGTGCGACTAAGCGTGGTTCGCCGCGCTGCACTGCTCCCCGCCGCCGGCGAAAGGCCGCGCCGCCGGATCGGGGCGTGGGTCAGTTCACCGGAGAACGGCCTCGATCTGCTCGATTTCCTCGTCGCCCAGCTCGACGTTCTCAAGGGCGGCGACTGCGGCCTCGATCTGCGATACGCGGCTGGCACCGATCAGGGCAGAGGTCACCGCCGGCTGGCGCAGAACCCAGACCAGAGCCAATTGTGCCATGGTCTGTCCCCGAGCCTCGGCTATCCTGCTGAGCTTGCGGACCCCGCTCAGGATATCTTCCGTAATACGGTCGGGCTGCAGATACCCGTGCTCCTTCGCGGCCCGGGAGTCCTCCGGGATACCGTTAAGATACCTCGAAGTCAACATGCCCTGGGCCAGGCAGGAGAAGGCGATGCAGCCGATTCCCTGCTCTTCCAGCAGGGACAGCAGCCCGTCCTCCACCCAGCGGTTGATCAGGCTGTAGGAAGGCTGATGAATCAGGCAGGGAGTACCCAGCGACCCGAGCACTGCCAGTGCCTCGCGCATCCGCTCCGGCTTGTAGCTGGAAAGCCCCACGTAGAGCGCCTTGCCGCTGCGAACGATGTGGTCCAGCGCCCCCATGGTCTCTTCCAGCGGCGTCTCCGCATCGGGACGATGGTGGTAGAAGATGTCGACGTAGTCGAGGCCCATGCGCTTCAGGCTCTGGTCCAGGCTGGCCACCAGGTACTTGCGCGAACCGAAGTCGCCGTAGGGCCCCGGCCACATCAGGTAGCCGGCCTTGGAGGAGATCACCAGTTCGTCGCGGTGCGGCCCCAGGTCTTCCCGCAGGACCCGCCCCAGTGTTTCTTCTGCCGAGCCCGGCGGCGGACCGTAGTTGTTGGCCAGGTCGAAGTGGGTGATCCCCAGATCAAAAGCCCGCAGGGCCATCTTCCGGCCGTTCTCGAAATCGTCTACTCCGCCGAAGTTGTGCCAGAAGCCCAGCGAAATGGCCGGCAACTTGAGACCGCTGCTGCCGCAGCGGTTGTAGATCATCGATTGGTAACGCGACTCTGCAGCTGACCAGGACATGGGGACTCCTAACTGCTGTTTGTGTGTTTGCCACGCCCATCTTCGGACCCGGAACATTGAATGTCAACTCGCGGAGTGTACAGCCACCGACGGTTGTAAGCCTCACGCGATCGGCTACGATTATCGTCACGCCGGTCATTGCCCAGGGAGCAGATTTGCCGCGCAGGTTCTTCATCCACACCTTCGGCTGTCAGATGAACGTTCACGACGCCGAGACGCTGTCGGGATTGCTCGAGCGCGAGGGTCTGGTCGCGTGCGGGAACGACCGCGAGGCCGACGTTGTGATCATCGAGACCTGTTCGGTGCGTCAGAAGGCCGAGGACAAGGTCTGGTCCCTGCTCGGACGACTGGGGCAGCGCAAGGAACACTATCCGGAAACCGTGATCGCGGTCATCGGCTGCATGGCCGAGAAGGAGCGCGAGACGATCTTCACCCGCGCGCCGCACGTGGACCTCGTCGCCGGCCCCCGGCACCTCGACGAGATCCCGGCCCTGATCGCCGAGGAGCTCCCCGCAGAGGACATGCTGCTTGCCGGTCACGACCGCCAGATGAACTTCCCCTCTTCGGCCGCCGACCGCAAGGCCCACCCCTGGAGCGCCTACGTGGCCGTGAGCCGGGGCTGCTCGAACGCCTGCGCCTATTGCGTCGTCCCCAGCGTGCGCGGCCCCGAAGTCAGCCGCACGCCCGGAGAGGTAATCGCCGAGGTCCGCGAACTGGTCGCCGACGGCGCGATCGAAATCACCCTCCTCGGCCAGAACGTCGACGCCTACGGGCGGGCCTTCTCGAGTTCGGACTTCGAAGTTCGGAATCCGGACTCGACCAGGCCCACTCTTGCCACTCTGGTGAGGGAAATAGGCGCACTCGAGGAGGATGGCCTCAGGCGGCTGCGTTTCGTCACCAGTCATCCCAAGGACATCAGCGAGGAACTGTTGCGGGCGATGGCCGAGACTCCGGTCGCCTGCCCATTCCTGCACATGCCCGCCCAGAGCGGGTCGGACTCCGTGCTCAAGGCCATGCGCCGCGGATACGATTCGGGCCGCTACCGCGAAATCATCGCGACGGCCCGAGACCTGGTGCCCGGCGTGGAGATCGCCAGCGACTTCATCGTCGGCTTCCCGGGCGAGACCGACAAGGACTTCGAGGCCACGCTCGAACTGGTCCGGGACTCGCGCTTCTCGCGCATCTTCGCGTTCCGGTATTCGCCGCGCCCGGGCACCTACGCGGCGGAGAACCTCGAGGACGACGTGCCTTTCGAGATCAAACGCGACCGTCTGAATCGACTGTTCGCCGTGCAGACCGGGATCACCAGGGAGCAGAACGAAGCGCTGGTCGGCCAAACGACAGACGTCCTCGTCGAGGGCCCCAGCGCCCGCGTCGAGACGCGACTCACGGGCCGCACCCGCGGCTGGCGGATCGTGACGTTCCCCGATGATGGAACACCGGCGGGCACGATAGTCGAGGTCAGGATCGAACGCGCGACGGCGTTGAGTTTGCTGGGCGAAAGAGACTGAATCAGTTCGAGCTTCCGCCTTCGCACAAGGGCTACGGCGGGACAAGCCGGCCCAACCCGCTTCGCTCCGCGACCAGAGGCTAATCTGACGCTTCACGCATGACGCATCACGCTTCACGCGGAGCGCGCTCCGCGAAGACGGTGGGTGCCTCCGCGGGATCTACACCAGGTCGCAGGCGTCGGGCGGCATCCAGTGGGCGTCTTTGCCGTCCCACTTGACGTTGCAGCCAATCGGGTTCGTCTGCTGGAGGCTGACGGGCTTGCCGGCGGCGATTTCCTCGAGGGCGCGCTCGAGGTCGTTGACCTTCATCTCCGCGGTGTTGCGGGGATTGTCCACTCCGCGGCCGGTGTAGACCAGCTTGCGGTCGGCGTCGAAGACGTAGAAATGCGGAGTGCGCAGCGCGCCGTAGGCTCTGGCAACGTCCTGGCTCTCGTCGCGCAGGTAGACCCACGGAAACCTGTGCTCCTGCATGCGCGTCACCATGTGCTCGAAGGCATCCTCGGCGTAGGTGTTGCTGCTGTTGGCGTTGATGCCCACGAACTTCACGCCCGCCGAAGCGAACTTCTCGGCCGTGGCCCGGGTCACTTCGTCCGACCCGGTCACGAACGGGCAGTGATTGCACGTGAAGAAGACCACCAGCGTCTTCGCCTCGGCAAAGTCGGCCAGCGAGTATTCGTTCCCGTCAGTGGCCGGCAGCGTGAAGTCCGGTGCTGCGGCGCCGATATCCAGTGTAAAAGCCATGCGCAGCTCCTTTCGAAGCTCAGGATGCCATTTTCTTGACAATCCAGTAAACCAACACGCCCGCGGGGAGGATGATTCCGAGATTACACATGTTCGAGGCCACCAGGGCGTCGAGCGCCTCCTGGGTGTCGTCGGCCAGTTCCGACGTGCCACGATCGCGGTGCGACTTGAATACCAGGAAGAACGAGCCCATCTCCGGCACGGAGGTCACCAGCCCCAGGATCCAGCCCACCAGCACCGCCGGGGTCTTGAGTTCGGTGACCAGACTGTCGGCAACCCTGCCCAGAAAGACACCGGTGACGCTGATTGCCGCGATTCCTGCCACCAGCAGCAGGACGCCCTTGCCGGCGCCCTGTCGCGGGCAGGACATGCCGGTCCTGGCCTCGCCGCCCCCCTTGGGGTTCGCCACCCGGTCCAGCACCTTGTACACGACGAAGAGCAGGAAAAGGCCCAGCGCCGTCCAGTTGGTGGCGCCGACATCCAGGAAGAAGAGCGTCAGCGGCACGGCCACCGAAACCAGGCCGAAGATCAGCTCGTCGACGAAGCGCTTTTGCCTGAGGTCCCACTGCTGCCTGTAGAACAGCAGCGCGGCGAGAAACAGGACCCAGTTGATGATGTTCGAGCTGGCGATGTTCCAGAAGCCGGCGTCGAACACCCCGGCCCAGGCGGCCGAAACCACCACCACCAGCTCCGGGATGCTGGTGGCGTAGCCCAGCAGCTGGCCCTTGGTCTTGGTGCCGAGATTCAGGCAGGTCGTAACGATGTCCAGACCGCGCAGGATCAGCATCCGCACCGCCGCGACCGTAACGCCGGCCAGGACCGCCAGGAGCGCGAACTGCAGCAGAACCGTCAACTGTTGAGCGCCGCCTCGATAGCCTCGCAGAAGCCCACCACCGTGGGTGCGGGACCGTCACCGTAGTTGCTGTGGGATTCCGCGGCCCACTCGCAGAAGACCGTGCGGGGGGTGCCGTCCTCCTCGAAGCCCTTCTCCAGCGTGAAGTACCGCGCCGGAATCTTCTCCCCCTCGGTAAAACCCGTGCCCATCTCCTTGAGCATCACCAGGCCGGTGAAGAAGGCCTCGGTCATGCTCCGGGGTTCGGGCATCTCCACCACCGCGCAGGGGAACTTCCCGATCCGCTGGCAGTGGATCCTCAGGGCCTCCGCTCCAAAATCGGGCTGCTCGTCGTCGATGTCGTCCGAGACCATCTTGAAGACGTGCCCCAGGAATCCGGACGCCTCTTCCGATCCCAGGATCGCCAGGTAGCGCAGTGGGTCGCTGAGACCGATCTGCCTGAGGGCCACGTGGGCCATCAAGTAGTGATGCGCGCGCGGATCGGAACCCGCAGCGCCCGCCAGCGGGTCCGAATCGCCGCACGGGCAGCTGTCACCACCCACGCGTCTGGGGCCGCGCCTGGAGCCATGTGATCCCATCAAGAGTTCCCCTGAATTCGCGCCGGGACCTGGCCCGGCCGTCCCTGCTCCCCCAGACAGGCAGTCTAGGTCCGACGCGTTCGCTGTCAAAGCGGTTGAAGCCTGCTCGGTCCCGATCGCTGCCGGGATCGTCTCTGGCGACACCCGAACGGTTTGCAGCCGAGCGGCGGTCGGGAGTTCAACCGAAGTGCGGCAGGTCGTACTCGGCAACCAAGTAGGGGTGATCCGGGTCGTACGCAGTCAGCGGACGGCCCTCGGGCACCCGGCCGATCGGCCGGCAGTTCTCGCCCTCCTCGCCAGTGCGCCGGTCGCCGATGTCGCGGCGGCAAGCATCCAGCTTCTCCCCGAGTTCGGCCACGACTTCCGGGTGGCGCTCGGCCAGGTTGATCGACTCGTGAACGTCTTCCTGGAGGTCGTAGAGCTCGCAGATCTCGCGATCGCCCTTGGCGCAGTGCAGCTTCCACTTCCCGCAGCGCACCGCCTCCAGCCGGCCGCGCAGGTAGTAGAAGAAGCACTCCCGCGGGCTCCCGGCGCCCTCTTCCCCGAGCAGCAGCGCGCGAACGTCCTGCCCGTCGATGATCCGGTCGTCCGGGACCTTCGCGCCGGCCAGGTTCGCGAACGTCGGCAGGAAGTCCATCGAGGTCACGACCTCGGAGCAGGTTCGCCCCTCCGGGATGGTTCCGGCCCAGCGGGCGATGCAGGCCACGCGTTGGCCGCCCTCCCAGGTCGTGCCCTTGCGGCCCCGCAGGGGCTTGTTGCTGCCGCCGAAGCGACCGTTGCTGCCGTTATCCGAGGTGAAGACGACCAGCGTCTTCCCGTCGATACCCAGCTGTTCAAGCTCGTCGAGCAGCACCGACGTGCTCCAGTCGATGTTGGCCACCGCGCCGCCGTAGACGCCGTTCAGCGACTTCCGGAGGAAGCTCTGCGGCACGTAGTGCGGCAGGTGCACGTGCATGTGTGCGAAGTACAGGAAGAAGGGGCCGTCGCGGTTCTCGCGCAGGAACCGGACCGCCTCCTCCGTGTAGCGCGAGGTCAGCGAGGCCTGGTCGGGCTGCTCTTCGATGACCTCCTCGTCGCGCAGCAGCGGCAGCGGCGGGTGGTCCCGGCGCATCCGGGCCTGGCGGCCCATGTCGTTGCTGTAGGGCAGGCCGTAGTAACTGTCGAAGCCGTGCCGGGTGGGCAGGAACTCCGGCTGGTCGCCGCAGTGCCACTTGCCGATGATCTTGGTGGCGTAGCCCCGGCCCTTGAGCAGGCCGGCAACGGTGACTTCCCTGTCGCTCATGCCCACAGGCTGGCCCGGGAATAGCACGCCCTCACCCTCGAAGTCGTCGAAACCGATCCGGCGCGGGTAACAGCCGGTCATCATCGCCCCCCGCGAGGGCGAACAGATCGGCGAAGCCATGTAGAAGTCGGTGAAGCGCACGCCCCCTTCGGCCATGCGATCGAGAGCCGGCGTGCTGTTGATCTCGGAGCCGTAGCAGCCGAGGTCCCCGTAGCCGAGGTCGTCGCAGTTGATCAGGATGATGTTGGGCTTTTCGCCGGCAGTGCTCAAAGGGCCTCCCTCCCGGGCCTTCCGGGCCTTCTTCGCAAGTCACGCATCCGTTAGCCGCGAAACGGATGTGCTACTTCCGGATTGTAGCCGGAATGGCCCCTCTAATCCAACCTGTTCGCTCGCCGAGTGCTACTGCTGCGGCGAAGACTCCGCTGCGCCCTTGCAGAAGACCATCGCGCCCGCCAGCGCCAGTATCGCGACGCCCTGGAGGATGGCGCGCAGCGGGAATGTGACGAAGGTGACATTGAAGAGCAATCCCGGACTGAAGACGCGCAGAACGAGTTCCAGCAACGCCAACAGGATCGCGAGCACCGCGGCCAGCGCGGCAACAATTGCAGCAATCTTCATGATTCCGCTCCCTCCTCTTTCCCCGTATCAGAGATGTCCCTGGCCATGTCTATCAACGCGTTCACGAAAGACGCGGGCACGTCCATCATGGCTCCGACGTCCTGGGCCAACCCCTCGTCCGAGCGGCCCTTGTCAGCCAACTCCCGGATCAGCACGTACTTCTGTTGCAGCGCGGCCTCGATCTCCGCCGCGTATTGTCGCCCGACTTCGCTTTCGAGCGGCTCCAGCAACTCCATGCGCCTCATGGGATCGTTGAACTTCATGAACACCAGATCGATCAGCATGCGGGCCTGCGAGCTCTTGACGAAGACCTCGTGGCCTATCAGCTCGTCGACGATGTCGCCGCGAGTCCAACCGGCCAGCGCGCGAAGCAGCGTGGCCTGCTCCAGGAGTGACTGGTACTCGCCGCCTTCCGCCTCTTCCGGCAGAAACGCCGCCTCCGCGTCATCATCGTCTTCGTCGGAGTGCGGGTCCTGGCCCGCAACGGGCGGTGCCACCGGCGTTGGTGCCGGAGCCGCAGGTGCAGCGGGCGCGGAACTCGCCAGGCGATTGCCGTAGAGCCGGTCGGCCGCCTTCTCGATCGAAGTGCGATTGTCCGGGACCGGCGGGGCAATCGGTTCGGGAGAACTGACTTCCGGCCGCACCGGCGCCTCAACCGGCACGGCTACGTCAACGACCTCGGGCTCCGGCGCCGGCATCCTCTCGGGGTCTTCCGCAATCCAGTTGGACGGTACCTGCCCGTGACAGGTGTCGAGAAGGTCAAGCGCCGAGTTCACGGCCCTGTTCGCCGTCTCTTCGTCCGCGACGAAGCAGCGTTGCTGCGTGTATTTGAGCGCCTTCCTCTTCGCGCGGGCCATCTTGCGCTCGCTCCCGGCACCCCTGCTTAGGAATTCCATCAGCCCGGCGTAGAAGCCCTCGACGGCCTTGCTGAAGGCGGTGTCCAGGTCGGAATCGCACTCGATCGCGCCGATGCGCCGCAACCCCTTCCATTGCGCCAGGCGCGCGACGCAGTCGTGATACAGCCCCGGCACTTCCTCTCGGGAGACGATGCCCATGTGCTCTATGTGCCCCAGAAGATCCTCCCGGGAGCGCGAGTTGAGCAACAGCAACGTGAGCAGCTTGGCCCGGCGGGCCTCACTTGCGTCCAGGGGCCTGTTACCGTCAGGTAGGTCAGCTGCTGTCATTGGAGCTTCCCGGTCGAGTGTTGGGAAGTCACTCTACCTGCGCCTGATCGGGTGTCAATAAGCCAGCTTCAGCTTTCGCACGGCTCAGGAACCACGATCTTCGCCGGCCTTGAGCTGGTCGCCGGGCCGGACGGAGTTGTCGCCGTACTCCTGCTTGATTCCGTCGATGGTGCGCTCGAGCTTCTCGCGGCGCGCATCTGCCCTCTCGCTGAAGAGCTCGCCCTGCTCGTACTTCTGCCCTTCCCTCTCGAGGTTGCTGACCGACACGCCCAGCAGCCGCAATGGTCGCCCGCCACGCTCAAGTCGGATCTCGAGCAGATCGCGGGCCGTATCGCGGATCTTCCTGGTAGAGGCCGTCGCCCCGGAGAGCGTCTGCGCGCGCGTGACGGTGGTGAAGTCGGGGTAGCGCGCCTTGATGTTCACGGTGCGCGCGCGCATCTCCTCTTCGCGCAGTTCGCGGGCCACGCGCTCGACCAGGCCGTCGAGCACCCGGCGCAGCTCGTCGGCGTCGGCAATGTCTTTCGCGAAGGTGATCTCGGCCCCGATCGACTTCTGGTCGCCGCCCGGCTCCACCGCGCGATCGTCGATCCCGCGGGCGAGATCCAGGAAGTGCCCGGCGTTCGACCCGAAGAGCCCCTCGAGCGTCGCGAGCGGGTAACGCAACAGGTCGCTGACGGTCTCGATCCCCAGGTCCGACAGGCGCTTCGCCGAGACCCGGCCGATGCCCCAGATTCGCTTCACGGGAAGCGGCGCCATGAAGGCGGCCTCTTCGCCGGGGCGCACGACCACGAAGCCGTCGGGCTTGTCCAGATCGCTGGCGACCTTGGCCAGGAACTTGTTGGGCGCCAGGCCCACCGAACATGTCAACCCCAGCTCTTCGCGCACCCGCCGGCGGATATCCCGCCCGATATCCTCGGCCGGGCCCAGCAGGCGCTGCGAACCGGTCACGTCCAGAAAGGCCTCGTCGATGCTCAGGCCCTCGACGAGGTCAGTATAAGCCCCGAATATGGCGAAGACCTGCCGGGAGACGACGGCGTACCTCTCCATGCGCACAGGCAGGAAAACCCCCGCGGGACACAATCGGCGCGCCCGGGTCGCGCTCATCGCACTGTGCACGCCGAACCTGCGCGCCTCGTAGCTCGCAGCCGAGACCACTCCCCGTGCCTCGGTGCTGCCCCCTACGATCACCGGCTTGCCCTTGAGCGCCGGGTTGTCCAGCACCTCGACCGAGGCGTAGAAGGCGTCCATGTCAACGTGAAGGATGGTGCGTGGCATGCCGGGGATTGTAGCGGGACGCACGAATCGCTCAAGGAAGGCAGATTCGTGCTCATCGCAGCGGAACTCCTGCGCTTGCGCGTCCTGGCAGGCCGCTTACGAAGTGTTCCGGGACCCAGCTTGAGCAACTTGGCTACTCAAAGAGAACGCCCGCCTACGTCCTGCTACGCCTGCGGCTGCGCAGGGCTACGGCGCGCCGGGGCATGAGAGGATTGACCTTCCCAATGTGGTCCTTTCCGCATCAACCCTTCGACAAGCTCAGGGTCGCTCATGTTGAGGTCGTGAGCCATGTCGAACGACTGCTCGACTGTTCAACTGCTCTCCTCCTCGAGCAGGCCGTCTCTAGACGGCCTGCTAGACTCCAGCTTGTCCGATCAACTACGACCACAACTACGACTGCCTACAGCAGGATTCCGTAGAAATCCGAGCACGCCAGTGTGTAGACAGCTTCTGGCCTGCGCGTAGACTGATCCCGGAAGGAGAAGCGCATGCAACTGTCAACGCAAGGTTGGGACGTAGTCGTGCTCGGAGGGGGTATCGCCGGGTGTGCCGCCGCGGCCGAAGCCGCCGCGACCGGGGCCCGTGCCCTGATCGTCGAGAGGCGGCCGCTGGCCGGCTGGGAGCTGACCTGGGGCCACGCTCCGGAGTTCTCCGCCGGATCGGGCAATCTCTACCCCGCGCTGCGCGAGAAGCTTGAGAGGTGTGGCGCTGCGGTAGACGGGCGAGTCGACCCCGCGACCGCAGCGGTAGTCCTGGACCAGGTACTCGAAGAGCTGGGCATCAACGTGCTGCTCTACGCGCAGCCCCTGCGCCTGGTGGTCGCCGACGGCCGCGCGCAGGCCGTGGCGATCGCGACCAAGTCGGGCCAGCAGGTTCTGAGCGCCAGGACGTTCGTAGACGCCACCGAGAACGGGCTCTTCTGGGGCAAGCCATCCGAAGCTCCGGCGATCCGCTCGCGGTTCTCGACCTACCTGTGGGTGCCCGACAACAGCGTCGAGCGCGTGGGATTCGGCCAGGCCGGGCCGGCGCAGTACATCAAGGTGCGTCCCGGCGTATTCTCGACCTCCCTGGAGCTTGCCTTCGAACTCGACAATGCCGGCATCATCGACGCGCGTCTGGCGCTCCCGGAGGTCCTCAAAAAAGTCCGCGAGTCCGGGGACATTCCGTCCGAGGCGATTGTCACTCACACCGCGCCCGAGCTGCTGCCGATCTCGGTCGCCAGGCAGGTGGGCTCTCCCGGCGAGGCGCACCCCGAAATCGCCAACCTCTTCGGCGCCGGCCAGTGGCTGATAGGCTACTCCATGCCCGAAGAGGTCTGCGCCGAGCTCTGCGCCTGGGGTAGCCAGGCGGGGCAGGCCGCGGCCGGAGCGTCAGCCTCCCTTCCCGAGCCGGAGCGGGTCGTGGCCCCCGCCCGGGTCGCCCCGCCGCGTTGCGAGTGCGACGTCCTGGTGGCCGGCGCAGGCACGGCGGGTGCGCTCGCCGGCATCGCCGCGGCGCGCCGCGGGCACAAGACCGTCCTGCTCGAGGCCGGCACCGCTCCCGGGGGAATAGGCACCTCCGGTGGAATCCACATGTATTACTGTGGCATTCGCGGCGGACTGCAGGACGAGGTCGACGACCGCCTCGAGAAGATCGCGCCGCTTTTCGCCCCGGCCCAGAGCTGTCGCGGGTACCATCCCGAGGCCAAGAAGACCGTGCTGGAGGCCATGCTGTCTGAAGCCGGCGCCGAGGTCCGCTACGGCACGATGCTGGTCGGCGCCGTTTCGGACGAACAGCCCGGCCTGGCCAGAGCCGGCGACGAACCTGTCCGTAAGATCTCCGAAGCCGTCGTGGCCTCGGCCACCGGCGGGGCCTCTTGGCGCGCCCGGGTCTTCATAGACTCGACCGGCGATGCCGATCTGGCCTCCTGGGCCGGCGCCAGGAGTCTCTTCGGCCGCGAGTCCGACGGCCTGCCACACGCCTACAGCCTCTCCAGCGGACGGGTGCGCGAGGGCCGTATGCAGATCGTCAACTTCGACGCCGGTTACGTTGACCCCACCGACTCCGGGGATCTCACCCGCGCCCGGCGCGCGGCACTGGCCCTCTATCGCGCCGAGAAGTTCACCGCCGAGGAAAGGCCGACCTACATCGCGCCGCTGCTGGGGCTGCGCAGCAGCCGCCAGGTGATCTGTGATTACCAGGTGACCTTCGCTGACACGGTGCGCGGCGCGCACTTCGACGACGCCGTCGCAGAGTGTTTCTCGCACTACGACAACCATGGTTTCGACTACTCGATGGATTCGGACGAGGCCATGTTCTGGGTCTGGGTGCTGGGCCACTGGACACGAGACACCGGCTGCCAGGTTCCCTACCGCAGCCTGCTGCCCCGCGGGGTAGAGAACCTCATCGTCGCCTGCCGCGCGCTGGGCGTAACCTACGATGCGGCCATGATGCTGCGCATGCAGAACGATATGCAGCGCCTCGGCGAAGTCGCTGGAATCGCCGCCTCGATGGCAATCGACGGCAACACCTCCCCGCGCGGGGTAAACGGCGTGCAGCTGCGCGCGGAGCTGGTGGCCAGCGGAGCGATGCTCGCGCCCGGTGAACAGTCCCGTCTCGCCGGCAAGTGGCAAGAGGCTTTCGGCGACCGCAAGGCCTTGCCCGCCCCGGACCATGCGGCCCAACTAGTGGCCGAGCTCGAGGGCGAGCGCTCCAGCGAGGCGCTCCTGGCGCTGGCCACCGCGTCCGAAGCGCCCGAGCCGCTCCTCGCGGAACTCAGAAGCGCCGCCGGCAGCGACGTTCCCGCCCTGCGCTTCAGGGCCTCGGCGGCTCTGGCGATGCGCGGCGACGCCCGCGCGGTACCCGGTCTGCTCAAGGCCCTCCGCGAGCGCCAGGACACCAGGCCCGAACCCGAGTGCCGCGCCGTCAGGAGCGATACACCCGCCTGGATTCCGGCGATGATCCTGCTGGGCAGGCTGAAGTGTGCCGAAGCGGTTCCCGAAATCGTTTCCGTGCTGGAGGACGCGTCGAGCTCGCTCGACGCCCGCCTGGCGGCGATTCGCGCGCTCGGCAGGATCGGCGACTCCTCTGCAGCCCCGGCGCTGGTGAAGCTCCTCGAGGCCGGTGGCGAGAATGCCGTGCGCGTGCTCCAGTCGAGTTCCGGGGGGCTCAGCTCGCCCCCGCAGCCCGCCGGATGGCAGGTCGACCTGTGTGTGGCGGAAGCCCTGCTGGCCATGGGCGTCACGCGCCCCGACGTCGCGCGGCGCCACCTGGAAGACGACCGCGCCCTGGTCCGGCGCCACGCCCGCGAAGTCCTGTGCCGGATGGAAGCCGGAAGTCAGCCGGAGCGCGAAGCCGCGAAATCGTCGACGTCCGCCGGGGAATAGGCGGGCGTCGCACCGGCGCGCGAAGCCACCAGGGCGCCGACCTGGTTGGCCCTGACCGCCACCGTCGCCGGCGACTCGCCCCGCTTGAGGCCCACGGCCAGCGCCGCGGTGAAGGCGTCCCCTGCTCCCACGCAGTCAACCACCTCGACCGCCAGCCCGGGAGACTCGCAACAACCGCTCGCGGTGTGCAGCGCGCAGCCGGCCGCGCCGCGGGTTTCGACCAGCACCTCCAGGTCGTACTCGGAGACAAGCGCGGGGGCGCTCCTGTTCCCGAGCAGCAATTCCCCGACGATGCCCAGTTCCCTGTCGTTGAGCTTGACAACGTCGGCCGAACGCATCGAGCGATCAAGGATCTCGCGCGAGTAGAAGCTCTGGCGCAAGTTGACGTCGAAGATCACCGTCGCCCGGGCGGCTTCCGCGACCAGTTCGAACACCGCCGCGGCCGATCCTGCGCTGCGCTGGGCCAGTGACCCGAAGCAGACGGCGTCCGCCTCCCGCGCAGCCGCCCGTGCGTGAGCGCAAGCCTCGATGTGGTCCCAGGCGACGCCGCTGACGATCTCGTATGAGGGCTGGCCGCCGGAAAGCGTAACCTGCACGGTTCCGGTGGGGTGATCCCGGTCGACCTGCACCAGCGACTTGTCCATGCCTGCGCCGCTGACCAGACCGCGCAGTTCCCGGCCCGGTTCGTCGTCCCCCACCCGGGTGACTATCTGGCCGTCCGCGCCCAGCATCCGAGCGTGCCACGCAAAGTTGAAGGGCGCGCCGCCCGCATGACGCCGGTCGGGAAAGACGTCCCAGAGCAGCTCTCCGATGCCGAGGATCTTCAATTCCATGGCAAGAGACTATCGCCAGGTGCAGGCGCTTTCAAACCCCGGCTTCTGCTCTGGAAATACCCTCGGCTCCGGGCATACTCTGGCCCCCGCGGACCCGGCCTGGTTCGACGTCCGCCGCTGACAGGAGCGAACTCGTGACCGACGCTTCTCCCGTCTGGTTCAGGGAACACCTCCTCGAGGAACTGCTGCCGCTCTGGCTCCGCCACGCCCCGAGCGACAGCGGCCTGTTCCGCTGCCGGTTCGACGCCGATTGGAAGGCGAGCCCTGACCTTTCGGGCACGCTCACTTCGCAATCGCGGCTGATCTACAACTTCTCCGTGGGCCTGCGCCTGACCGGCGAGAAGCGGTACGAACAGGCCCTGCGCGCCGGGGCCGGCTTCCTGCTGGAGAGGTTCGCCGATCCGGACGAGGGTGGCTGGCACTTCTCGGTAGACCCGCGCGGCCGGGCAGTCGAAGAGGCCAAGGACAGCTACGGCCACGCCTTCATGGTCTTCGCCCTGGCGCACGCGGCGCTGGCCACCGGCGATGAAGGCTACGCCGAGCAGGCCCGCGAGGTTTGGGAGTTGATCCGCACCCGCTTCTCCGACGGCCGCGGCGGGATCTGGCAAAGAATGAGCCGCGACTTCGTGCCCCGTGACGAGCACAAGTCCCAGAACCCGATCATGCACCTATTCGAGGCGCTGCTGGCCCTGGCTGCAGTCCCGGGGCACCAGGAGGCCCTGCGCGACGCGGAAGACGTGGCCGGGTTCGTGCTCCGGCGCCTGCTGCGCGTCGACGGATCCCTGCCCGAGTTCTACGACCAGGACTGGCGGGAACTGCCCGCCGACCGCCGGGGACGCATCGACATCGGCCACCAGTTCGAATGGGCCTTCCTGCTATCCCGGGCCGCCGAACTGGGTCTGGACCGCAACCTCCTGGAACCCTCCCGGCAACTGCTGGCAACCGGCATGAAACTGGGTTTCGACGCCGAAGCCGGCGGGATCTTCAACGCCGCTGCACCCGACGGATCGCTGCTCGTCGGCCGCAAGGGCTGGTGGCAGCAGTGCGAGGCGATCCGCGCGCTGATGCACCACTCCATCGTGCGTTGCCGCGAGGACCTCCGGGAACCGCTGCGCAAGTCGCTGGAGTTCTTCCGCACCCGCTTCCACGACGCCGTTAAGGGCGGGTGGTTCCCGGCGCCCGAAGGCGCCCGCCACAAGGGGGGACCTCACAAGGTCGACTACCACGTTGTGGCGATGTGCGAGGAAGCCCTGCGGCTGGACCGGCCTTCTTCCGGTCAGGCTGACGGCTGACGGTCGGGGCCTACTGGCCCTGACCGCCTGTCGGCCCGGCAGGAGCGGCGGGCGCCTGGGGCGGCGCTTCCAGGTTCTGCCCGCAGTTACCGCAGAACTTGGACCCCGGGGCACTCACCGCCTGGCAGGCGGGACAGACCTCGGGCCCGATCTTGGCACCGCAGCCCGAACAGAACTTGCTGTTGGGGTTGATGTCCGCCGAGCACTTGGGGCACTTGGCGGTGGCCTCGCCGCCGAGCGGCTTGCCGCAACCGGCGCAGAACTTGGCGGCCGGCGGGTTCTGGTGGTTGCAGCCCGGGCAGACCGTCACTCCGGTGGACTGCGCCGCGGCCGCCTGGCCGCCCATCTGGCCGCCCATCTGCCCCATCATGCCGGGCATCATGTGCCCCACGCCGAAGCCCAGGCCCATGCCCATGCCCGCCCCCATCATCTGGCCGGTACCGCCGCCCTCGTTACCGGCGGCCTTCTCCAGGGTGTCGAAGGTGCGCTTCATGCGATAGTTGTCCTGGCCCATGATGTCGATGTCGGCCTTGGTGGCCAGCGAGGCCTTGAGCTTGACCACGGTCTCGTCGTCGTCGGGCACGTCGATGGACTGCAGCAGGAAGTCGGTGACCTCCATACCGTACTTCCTGAAGTCGTCTGCGGTGCGCGCCCGGCCGACCGCGGAAACCTCTTCGAGGTACGCGGAGATCTCCACCACCGAGACCTCCTGCTTGATGATGACCTCGGCGATGTAATCCTTGACCCGGGTGGTGATCGCACCCTTCAGGTAAGTGCTGATGTCGTCCGTGGAGAACATGCGGTTCTGACCGCAGATCACGGTTATGAAGGTCTTGGCGTCCTCTATGCGCACGCCGAAAATGCCGAAACAGCGCACCGGAACCATCACGTTGAAACGAGGGTCCATCACCTGGATGGGCGCGCGCGTGCCGAACTTGAGGTCCGGCACGGTGGCCTTGCTGACGAAGTAGACCTCCGCGGTGAAGGGGGTCTCGCCCCCGAATGGCAGGTTGATCAGAGTACGCAGTCCCGGCAGGTTGGCGGTGCTGAGCGTGTGCCGCCCGGGGCCGAAGACGTCCAGTCCACGACCCTCGCGGAAGATCACCGCCTCCTGGGTCTCGTTGACGATCAACTGCGTGGCGGTGGAGAGGTTGTCAGCCGGGTACTTCCAGACCAGGTCCCGCGGGGTACCCTCGAACTTGACTCTGTCGATGAAAGCGGCCATCTATCAGCTCTCCTTCCCGCCGGCGTCCGCGGCGGCAACCAGGGTCTTCTTGCGCTCCCCGAACTGTCCCTCGAAGCCGTTGAGCGCGCTCTCCAGTCCGGCGGGGCCGGACTCGCCCAGGGCAGTGCCGGCGTTCTCCACCTGCTCCAGCCGGGTGAACATCTGGCGATCGGCGGCCAGCAGCCTGGCCAGGTCGGCCTCGCGGATCTTGATCTTGGCGCTGACCGCGCTGTGGCCGTAGTCGGCGAAGCGCACCTTGTTGACGGCCCGGTCGACCTGGTTGAGCAGGCGCTCGAGCGCCGAGAGCTGCTCGCCGGCGCGCACGTCCTGCCCCGCCTTCCTGATCGCTGCGTTCACCGGCGTCTTGACCTCGGTCAGCCGCCGGGCAATCTCCTCGCGGATCATCTTGTCGGCCTCCCAGATGGTGGAGTTCTCGAGGTAGCCCTTGAAGGGCCCCACCTTCTCCATCTGCCGGGCCAGCCAGCCGCGATCGTCCTTCATCCTGCCGATCAGCTTGTCGTCCATTTCGGGCTCCTCTTCGGTCTCTTCCCGCCGGCCTGCGAGCATGAATACCGCCGAGCGGGAACTTAATCTACATACCAGCCGGAACGGTCGCAACTACAATATCGAGAGCCGAATGTAAGTACCCGCGCCCCGCGGGCTGCACCGTTCTTCAGGCCCCAAGTCACGCGGACTCAGGCACCTGCCCGGGCCCGCATCGGGCAACGGCTTGGTATTGACATGGCAGCATGCGGTGCTATCATCTGCGGTACGGTTGTCTGGCGGCCCCTTGTTTGATGGCGCTGCCGGGGGAGGCGCAGAGACCTTGTCTGATTCGGAACTTATCAGGAAGATCAGTACCAAGACCAAGATCTACGTGCTGGTAGCCGAGGCCCAGGAGGGGCAGTTGTCCACCAGCCAGATGGCCGACCTGGTCGACACCATGGCGGTCAACGCCGAAGAGCGCCTCAGCATCGCCGAAGCCGTTCTCGGGAAGCTCGTCCTGGTCAAGATGCCCGCCGGGCGCATCGAGGACCTGCGCAATGCCTTCGGCGCTGACCAGCCCGCACAGCCCGGCGGCAGCGCGTCCATCGCCACGCCGACCAGTCAGGAAGCCGCCGACCAGTTCGAGAAGGACTCAGCCTCGCAGCAGACCCGCGCGGTCAAGCCGGCGTTCAAGGTGCCGTTCGAGTCGGAGTCCCCCGGCCAGCAGGAAGCCCCCCCACGCCACGACCAGTCTCAGCCCACGGTCGTGCAGGGGCTCTCTGCGGAAGAGCAGGACCAGGACGGCGCCCCGGAAGGGCCTCCCATGGACGAGGTCATGGACACAGGCCAGTTCAATGCAGACTGGGCCGACCTCGAGAATTCGGTGCGCCAGGCTGCGGTGCCGCCTGCTCCCAAGAAGCCCAAGCCCCCCAAGGGTCCCCTGCCGGTTCGCGGCAAGGCCGCCCAGATACTCCAGCAGGGGGCGCAGGCCGCGCCCCCCCCGCCGATCAATCGCACGCCGACCCAGACCCGACGAAGGTCTTCGGCGGAACCGGTGATGCGCCGCGAAACCATGCATTTCGGTGGCAACGTGCGCGGCATGGCCAGCGCCGACCAGGTAGAGGACACCGGCAAACCCAAGGTCCTGATAGCCGACGACGACGCGCGAATCCGCATGGTCTTCCGAATCAAGCTCGAGGAAAAGGGCTTCAACGTCCTCGAGGCCAACAACGGCGCCGACGCCTGGAAGCTGCTGCAGAAGGGAAGGCCTCCCAGCGCAGCGGTCCTGGACATGAAGATGCCCGGGCTGCACGGCCTGGAAGTCCTGCAGCGCATCTCGGACAGCGGCATGGAACTGCCGGTGGTGATCTGCACGGCCTACGACAATCTCGACGACGAGTTCGTGGTCGCCACCTACCCCAAGCTGCGCTACCTGACCAAGCCCGTCGACGCCGAACAGCTGGCCGAGACGCTCTTCAACCTGCTGGCCGAACAGTAGGCCGGACCGGGCCGGCTCCGCCGACCATTCGAAACCGCTGGAAAGCTCTTTCGCCGGCGGCTCTCCGGGCAGTCACTTCACGGCGGCGTGCTCGCCGGTGTCGTGACCGCGGCGGTGACCGTGCCCGTGCCCCACTCCGGCGCCGTGATGGTGGTCGTGCGGCCCGTGAACCCCGGCGTCGATCGAATAGGGAACCTCCAGGCCGTGCTCCAGCATGAGCTCGCTGTCGCCCAACACCTCGTCCGTCCGGCCATCAGCGATGATGCTGCCGCCGTCCAGAAGCACCACCCGGTCGCAGGTCGCTCGGACGAACTCCATGTCGTGGCTGGACACCACCTGGGTGCGCTCTATGCGCCCCAGCAACGCGACCAGCTCGCGCCTTGCGCGGGGGTCCAGACCGGCGCTGGGTTCGTCGAGCAGCAGCACTTCGGGATCCATGGCCAGCACGGTGGCCAGGGCGGCCAAGCGCTTCTCCCCGCCGGAAAGGTCGTGGCTCAGGCGTTCGCCGAAACCGGCCATGCCCACGGCCGAAAGCGCGCGGTCAACCGCCTCCCCGACCGCATCGTGATCCAGGCCCAGATTCAGGGGACCGAAAGCCACGTCTTCGCCAACCGTGGGGTTGAAGAGCTGATCGTCCGCATCCTGGAAGAGCAGGCCCACCCTGCGCCGCACCTTGCGCAGGTTGACCTCGCCGGCCAGCTCCAGGCCCAGCGCCCGAACCCGGCCGGCGGCAGGAGCCAGCAACCCGACGATCAGGTGCATCAACGACGTCTTCCCGCTGCCGTTGGGCCCCACCAGGCCGAGGCGGTCCCCGGCGCGGACAACCATGTTGATTTCCCGGAAGAGCGGGGACCTTCCGCCGTAGGCGAAGGACACGCTCTCCAGGCGGATCAGTTCCTCAACAGCCAATCGATGGCTCCCGATGTGATAGCGAAGGCGACGATCCCGCCGGAGATCAGAACGTCTCTGACCCTCAAGGGCCTTGCGCCCGCCCGGGGGAAACTCCCGCTGAAGCCCCGGCAGAGCATTGCCCGGTACACCCGCGCGGCTCTCTCGTGGCTGCGCACCAGCAGGCTGCCCACCAGCCCCGCAGAGGTGCGGTAGGTTGCAGGGGAAGTGCGCGGGACGAAACCCCGGAGCTCCGCGGCCTGCCTGACCCGCCGTCCCTCTTCCCAAATCAGGTGCAGATAGCGCGCGCAGAGAAACGTGATCACCACCAGCCGCGCGGGCATCCCCAGGCGGCGCATGGCCGCGGCCAGCTCGTGCAGCTCGCAGGTGGCCAGCAGCGCAATCATCGCCAGCAGTATCGCGTTGCACTTGAGGGTCACTGCCGCACACAGCAGGATCCCCTCCTCGCGCAGGGAAAACGGTCCCAGGCGCCAGACAGCTTCGCCGGGAGTGCTCCACGGCAGCACAAGCCAGAGGAAGAGCACGAAGACGTTGACCGCGGCCATCCGGCGCAACAGTCGCATCGGGGACGGTCGGCTCAGCGCCGCCAGCAATGCTGCCAGCGCCAGGGCAGCGGTCAGGGTCGACGTCTCCTTGAGGAAGACCGCGACGACCAGCGCGAAGACTCCCGCCGCGACCAAACGGGCCCGGCCGTCCAGGTGGTGCAGAGGCGTCTCACCCCGGCTGAAGTCGGACTCCAGCCGCACCTCAGCCCTTCTCCTTTCGCCTGCGCACCAGATACAGCGTCAGCGTGGCGGCCCCGGTGATCCCCAGCAAGGCACACAGACCGTTCACGACGCTCTGGAACCGGCCTTCCTCCCGGCGACGCTGCTCGACTTCCGCAAGCCGGCGCTGGACACCCGCCAGTGCCTCACGGATTCCTGAAAGCTGACCGGAAATGTCGCCGTCGCCGTCGCCGTCGCCGCCGGCAGCACCGCTGCCGGAAGACGGGGCCCGCTTCTCTTCACCCGGCGCAACTCCCGCCTCGTCCCGCGACTTGCCGGTGAGCACGCCGCCGAGGTCAGCCACCGCGAGTACGCACTTGGCGATGTGGCCTTCGCCGGCGTTCACCTTGATGTGCAGAGCGCACCTGCGCGGCGGGCGGAAGCTGCACTCGCCGCGCTCGTTGGTGCGCAGTTCGAGCAGCAGCATACCGGCGCCGTCGCGGACCTCCACGGGGCAGCCTTTCGCCGGACGGCTGCGCCTGCCGAAATTCGCGCGTACCTTGACCGCCCCGCCCTCTACCCACGCATACACGACCACGCGGTGGGCCATGGCGCGGGAACCCGTCATGGACAGGAACAGCAGGGCCACAAGCAGCGATCCAGCTCTAGTTCGCATCGGTTGCCTCCATCCCGAGCATCTCGGGTTTGACCCTGGCGACGTAGGCCCCGGCGAAAGCGCAGACCGTGCCCTCCACCGCCGCGACGGGCAGGTGCAGTCCCACTATCGCCACGGCCGAGGCGAGGAATTCCTCCCCGGCCCAGATCAGCGCTCCGGCGGTGAACAATCCCGCAAGCAGCACCGAAAGCGACCCGGCCAGGAACCCCGCGAACCCGGCGCCGAGCACCCCCCGGCGGATCAGCGGCCTGAGGATCAGCCCGCAGAAGACCGCCGGCGCCCCCGCGTTCCAGGCATTGACGCCCAAAACGGTAAGGCCCCCGTACTGGAAGAGCACCGCCTGCAGCATGAGCCCGACCAGGATGGCCGGAAAAGCCGCGGCGCCCAGCAGCAGGCCGGCCAGGCCCGACATCATCAGGTGAACGCTGCTGGGCCCCACCGGCACGTGGATCAGAGAAGCCACGAAGAACACGGCCGCGGCCAACCCCACGCGGGGCACCCTCTCGTGGTCCAGACGCCACAGGCCGGCCGCGGTCCCCCCCGCGGACAGCGCCGCGCCGGTGACCAGCACCGGCGCGGACTGGATCACTCCCTCGGGTATGTGCAAGAAACCGGGAACCTCATCTCTGTTTCATGTCGTGGGTCCGCACCCAGAACAGGGCTCCGAGTTCGACGTCCACATCCTTGCCGGCCGGGTTCTTCATCTTCCCGTCGCCGTCCAGCAGCGCCGCGAAGGCCCACCATCCGGCACGGGGCATCGCGTAGCTGAAGACGCCGTTGCCGTCGGCCTTTATGACCTGGGTCACGTGCGCCCCGGTCGGAGCTTTGACCGCCGCGCTGCCGGGAGGATTGTAGTACTCCACCTCGATCTCGGCAAACGGAACAGCTTTTCCGTTGCGCTTGACGATCCCGCGAAAGAGATTTCCGGCCCACAGCCCGTAGGGCCGGACCAGCGGCTCGATCTCCACGGGGAAGCCGACCATCGCGTCCCAGCCTTCCTCCTCGCCCATGGAGTTCACCACCACCTTGGTGTAGTGCACGATCATCTTTCCCTCGGCCGGTTCCCAGTAGGGAGCGGGTTCGAGGAAGAAGACGTGATCGCCAGGCTTCTGCATCCGGTACCTGGCGGTGTAGGCCGTCTTGCCCTGCACCTTGCGGGCCCTCAGCGCGCCGGAGAGATCGACCTTCCTGCCGCCCACCAGCGCGCCGAACTTCCTGGGCTTCTCCATCTCCATGGCCGGCCCCTGTTCCATGGGATGGGTGAAGATGATATCGAAACCCACCTCCTTCGCGTTGCCGCCGGCTGCAACCACGTCCCGGTCCGGCACCAGTACCATGAAGTGGGCCCAGGCGGTGCCCAGCAGCAGGCAGACACACGCCAGGCTCAACACCAACGTCAACCGGATCTTCTTGCCGCTCATCTCAGGAATCTCCTTTCGCCACCAGGGCCTGTCAGAAGCTGATCTGCAAACGCGCGCCGAAGATCGCAACGGTGTCGTTGTCGTCTTCACCGCCCGGATTACCGACTATCTGCAGGTGCGGGCTGAACTCCATGCGTTCGTTCATCTTCAGGCGGTAGTACAGTTCCCAGTGGTGCTCGTCGCCGGGGTCTCCCCCCTCCTGGCGCAGCAGGTCCTCATGGTCGTCGGCCAGCAGCGCGACGCCATAGGCCAGTCCCGCCGCGTCCTTGTCGCGTCCCCAGACACTCCCGGCCAACTCCAGGCCGCCGGAGGCCCAGCGATCTACCGCGTAGTAGTCCGAATCGGCGGCACCGAACCGAGCGAACACCTTCACACCGTCCAGGACCACCTGGTCCACCGACAGCCCGAAGCCGGCCTCCGGAGAATCCACGCCGGTACCCGGATCCAACCCGGGAAGCTTGGCGTCCTCGTACCACACGAACGCCCGGTAGTTGCCACTGCGCCCGAAAGGGCTCACGCTCACCGACATCTCCCCGACGAAGAAGAGGTCATCGTAGAACCTTCCGCCCCGGTCGGCAACCTGGTCCGAATCGCAGCAGCCGACCTTCAAGGCGAAAACCTCGCCGCAGGCATAGGCAAGAATCACTCCGAAGTCGGACTCCGGAGCGTAGAACGCAGGATTGTTGACAAAGCCTGACCCCGAGAACTGCGAGGTCTCGTCGTTGGCCACCTCGTTGGTGTCGAACTCGCAGGTGAGATCGACCTTGCCCGCCCAGCCGGTCAGAACATGCCCCTCGATCGGCTCCCAGGTCTTGCGGATCCAGACCTCGGCCAGCCTGACGTTCTCATCGTCATCGGCGTCGTCGTTGACACCCACCAGAAAGGGCAGGTCGGCGTCCAGGCCGCCGCCGCTTCCGGCTTCAATGCACACTGATGCGCTCCAGGTCTCGGCCAGCTGGGTCTCCAGACCGATGTCCACCGAGGCCGTGGCGGCGGCCACATCGCCCTGCTCACCGAAATCCCGGTCCGCCCCGGCCGATCCCTGGAACAGGCAGGTGGCGCACACGCTGGCCTCCACCCGATCGAAGAGATTCTCGACCCTGCGGGCCACATCGACCAGGCGGCCGCCTTGCCCGCCTTCCCCGGCTTCACCCGCCGAGCCTCCCGAAGCCGTCGTCATTGCCAGAACCGCGAACCCGCAGGCAAACACCAGCACACGCCTCACCGCTCCCTCCTTTCGCAAGCACCGGAGTGTTACGCTATCGCAGATAGTAACACCCTGCGGCCACAAAAAAAACGCTCTCTCCGACCGGGCAGGCGCGGCCGCCGCGGGGCGGCCGCTCCTGACTCCCCGGCGGCGGACACTTCCCGAACCTTCAGGGTTCAGCCTTCCTCGCCGGTCGAGGTCATCACCAGCGCCGAGTGTTTCAGTCCCTTGACCGCCTTGAGAGCGGCCACGAACTCGCGAATCCGCTTGACCTTGCCGCGAACGGTAATCACTTCCAGGCAGTTGTGGTGGTCCAGGTGCACGTGCTGGGTGGCCACCACCACGTCGCCGAAGTCGTGCTGTACGTCCATGACCCCCTGCAGCAGCGACCGCTTGTGGTGATCGTAGACCAGCGTGACGGCCCCGGCCACGCTGCGACCCCGGACCCACTCCTGCCCCACCAGCGCCTGGCGCACCAGGGCCTTGACCGCCTCCGAACGCGTCGGGTAACCCTCCGAAGCGACCAGACGGTCGAAGCGCTCGAGGAGTTCAGGCTCGATGGATACGCTGAATCTGGTAACTCCGGGCAATCTTCCGCTCCCCCTTGCGTGTTACTGACGAACACATCGTAACATCCGAGAGGCCGGCGTCAAGTCACGTGGAGCACGGGGCGCTAGCGCGCTGCACTGCGAGCATTTCGGAAAGCCCGGAAGGGCTGCCCCCGGCGAAAGCGCCGCCGGGGCTACTTCGAAACCACGAAGACCGTCTTCTTCTTGTCGCTCTGCATCACGGTCATGACGTGATGCGGCTCCTTCTCGGTCAGGGTGACCTTGGTGGACGGCACCATGCGCTTCTTTTTCTTCTTCTTGGTCTTCTTGTCCTTGATCTGCTTGTACAGGTCGACCGAGACGGTAACGCCCTTCTTCTTGTCGATCTTCTTGCAGGTGACCTCCAGGATGTAGGGTTTCACGGTCATGGAAGCCGAATCCTCGACCTTGAGGTCCTTGCTGCTGCTGCCCAGGCTCTTCAGATCCGGCTTGGACACGCCCATCAGCTTGAGAGTGGTCTGCAGCTTCTTGGCAAGCTTCTTGTCGATGCCCTTCTCGACCTCGTTCTTGCCGGGCCGGGCCTCGATCGCCTGGACGGTCACCTTCGCCGTGGGGCTCTTGGGAGCCGGCGACGCCAGCGTCACGAATACCAGCAGCGTGCTTACCTGACCCATCACTTCTCTCCGCTCTCCGGCTTCCCGCCGGCTTCCTTCTCGTCGGGCTTGCCGCCCGGCTTCTCGACCTCAGTGTCTTCTTCCTGGTCGTCGATGTCAACGATCACCATCATGCTCAGCCCGCCCTCAGGCGCGGCGATCATGACCACCTGGTAGTCGGTGGGCTCGGCCCCGGCCTCGATCTCCAGCCCGTATTCCACCGGCTTCTCCGGCTCGCGCGGCAGCATCACGAAGGCCAGGCCCAGCAGGCAGGCGGCGGCCATGGTGCTGGCGAAGGCGATAACCCGCGCGGGGTGGAACCGCCACTTGCGCCCGGCCGGCCGCTGGCCGCCGGCAGCCTTGAGCTGGACCAGCATCGCGTCCCAGCGCCGGTCTTCGACCGGCGGAGGCACCAGGTCGGCGCGCACCGCGTCGTCGATCCGCCGGCAGGCCGCGACGAATTCGCGGCACTCGGCACAGTCGGCGACGTGCTTCTCGACGCGCTCCAGGTCGGCGCCCGAGATCTCGCCGTCGGCGTATGCCGAGACGAGCTCGTTCAGTTCGACGCACTCATTCTTCATCGCCCACGAACCTCCGCAGCTTCCCGGCCAGCAGTCGACGCGCGTAGTGCAGTCGGCTCATCACCGTACCGATGGGGCAGTCCATCTCCCCCGCGATCTCCTTGTAGCTCAACCCCTCCTGGGCGTGAAGCATCAGCACCGTGCGGTGCTCCGCGCCCAGCTCCGACAGGGCCTCTTCCAGGGCTTCGGCGAGTTCGCCTCCCGCCACCCGGTCGGCGGGGTCCTCCTCGGCCAGCCGCGCAGCCGCCGGAGCGTGTTTCTCCTCGGCCAGGGTTTCTTCCTCCAGGGGCGCCTGCTCGCCGCGCCGCGCGCGCACCCGGTCAATGGACAGGTTGACGGCGATGCGTCGCACCCAGGCGTAGAACCCGCTCTCGGCCCGGAATCCGGAAGCCCCGCGAAACGCCCGCAGGAACGCCTCCTGAACCACGTCGAGGGCTTCCTCGCGATCCCCGAGGACCTTCCAGGCCACCGCATAGATCGCCTCCCGGTACTTGGTGAAGAGCTCCTCGAAGGCCTTCTCCTCGCCTCGACGGAAGCGCGCCAGCAGATCCCTCTCCGCCGGCTCGCTCCAGGCCCTGGAGGCCTTGGCCTTCCCCGCCTGCTCTTCGCTCACGCCTCAGGCCACCTTAATGACGGGATTTGAAGGGGATGTATTCAACCGGGACCCGGCGAAACGCACCTCATCCGCAAACGCAAATGTCTCATCTACTGCGACTTGCGCAAGCGCGGAGAGGGAAAACCCCTCCCGGGCTGATTTCGGACGATTTGCGGAACTGGACAACTGGCTCATCACGCCCCGGATATTAGCCATGGAGAGCGCTCAAGGCAAGCCGCAAACTGCCCATGCCATTCTCGCGCGGGGCCAGGGAATCACCAACAACCGCTCTTGTACTGACCCGCAACAGTGGGGTCCTTCGAGTCCTTCATGGTGACGATCAATGGGTTCTTTGCGCTTCGGCGCCTTTGCGCGAGAGCGAAGAAGAACGCTCTAAGGCATTGGCGGCGATTCGCGGCGGCGGTACTCCGTGGGAGTGCAGCCCATCACGTCGCGGAACTGCCGGCAGAAGAGGCTGACGTTGTCCGTGCCGCTCTGCCGCGCCACCGCCGCCACGCTCAGGTCGGTCTCCAGCAACTGCAGCGCGGCCAGGCGCGCGCGCTCGCGCTTGAGGTAGCTCCGGGGGCTGGTTCCGTAGGCTATCCTGAACAGCCGCGAGAAGTAGTCGAGCGAGAGACCGGCCTCGAGCGCCAGGTCCTCGGGCACGAGCCCCTCGGCCATGTGGTCCACAACGTACCTGTTGATTCGCAGGCGCTGCGCGGGGCTCAGCGTGCGTTCCCTTCCCGCCTGGCGCCCCCGCCCCACCATAGCCATGAAACCGGTCGAGATCGTCAGCAACAGCCCTCGCAGGCGCTCCCCGGTCAGGACGTGACCGTGCTGGTAGAGATCGTAGAGCTGAAGCATCGCGGGCCGCAGGTCCCAGGCGCTGTGCACCAGCAGCGGCCGGTGCGAGAAAACCAGTTGCTGCCGGTTGCGGGTCAACCTGAAGCGCAGGTTGTAATAGCGCAGGATCCCGTTGTCGTCTCCGGCGTGGTAGCGTCGGAACCCGCCCGGAGAGAGCCACAGAGCGTCACCGGCGCCGAGCCTGAACTCGCGGCCGTCGGCCTCCACGTTCAGCACGCCCTGCTCCCCCAGAGTCAGCAGGTGCTCGCTGACCGGGATCCGCGCGTTTCCGAAACCGCCGCGGCGCAGGTGATAGCGACAGATGGCCAGCTCGACGCCGCTGCCGGCCTCCAGCAGGGCGCGCAGCCAGCGCCGATGCCCAACCCGTTTCCGCCCGGGTCCCGCTCCCTTCATGGGCGTCATCATAACCTATTCACCGGTTCAGTGCAATTCCGCACCGGCCCGGGAGGGACCTTTCGCCCGCAATGGCGGGTATAATTCTATGAAGCGCACACGTTCCGGTGAAAGGAGCCGCCATGCCCGGCAAACCCAACGTTCTGGTGATCATGTCCGACGAGCACGACCCCGCGGTCTCCGGCCCCTACGGAGACCCCCTCTGCCGCACCCCCCACCTCGACGAACTGGCGGCCGGGGGCGTGACCTTCGAGAATTGCTACACGACGTCCCCGCTGTGCGTGCCCGCGCGGTTGAGCTTCACCGCCGGCAAGTACGTCAGCCGGATCGGCGCCTGGAGCAACTCCTGCCGGCTGCCCACGGCGGACTACCCCTCCATAGCGCGGATCATGACCGCGGCAGGCTACGACTCGGTTCTGGTCGGCAAGCAGCACTACGACAAGAGCCGCCGCTACGGCTTCACCGACTGCTGCCCGCAGGGAGGCGGCAACGACACCGTCAAGACCGGCCGGGGGGGGCGCCGCGACCCGGAGTCGAAGACCGGCAACCTCGGGATGTGGCAGGAGCGCATCGCCGAGTTCTTCGTCGGCGACGAGTCCGAGTCCCGGATCATGAGTCGTGACGTCATGCGCACCGAGGCGGCCTGCCGTTTCCTACGCGAACGCGGTGAAGGCGGCGGCGACCGGCCCTTCTTCCTCTTTCTGGGCTACATCTCCCCGCACTTCCCGCTGGTTGCCCCGCGCAGGTACCACGAGATGTACAGGGACAAGGTGCCCATGCCCGACCTGCCCGATGACTGGTGGGATCGTCTGGCGACCAACACCCGCCAGCAGATCATCGGCTTCGGCGTCGACACCCGGGACCGCGAAATCGTCAAGCTCGGTCGCGAGCTATACTGGGCGCTGACCAGCTGGATGGACACCGAGATCGGCAAGGTCCTGGCGACGCTGAGGCAAACCGGCCTCGGCGACGACACCGTGGTGGTCTACACCTCCGACCACGGCGAGAACAAGGGCGATCACGGCATGTGGTGGAAGAACTGCGTCTACGAGCACGCCGCGCGCATTCCGCTGATCGTGAACTACCCCGAACGCTGGGCGGGCTCCCAGCGCCGCACCGGAGCCTGTTCTCTCGTTGACCTCGTCAAGACGATCGCCGAAGTCGGCGGCGCCGAGGTACCCGAAGACTGGGACGGCGACTCGCTCGTGCCCTGGCTGGACGACGAGGCTCACGAGTGGAAAGACCTGGCGGTCAGCGAGTACTACGGCCACAACGTCTCGTCGGGGCTGGCGATGCTGCGCACCGGCCCGTGGAAGTACGTCTACCACACGCGGATGAACGACAAGCACGGCCCCGAACGCGAGCTCTTCAACCTGGAGGACGACCCCGGCGAGTGGAACAACCTCGCCGGCGATCCCGATCAGGCCTCGCGCATGGAAGGCATGCACGCCCGGCTCGTGGCGGAACTCGGCCGCGACCCGGAGGAAGCCGAACTCGAGTGCCGCGCGCTGCATGCCGCCGGCGGCTACGCACCGGAACCTGCCCAGGCCGCTGCCGGCTGACGGCGCTACTTGCCGGCGGGCTTCTTCTCCAGCGCCGGCGCGTTCTTCTGCCAGTCCAGCAGGCAGTAGATGCTGGCGGCCGAGGCATCGTACATGTAGATGCTGCGCCCGTCCCGGGAGAAGCAGTGCTTGGTGGACGTGAACGGCAACTTGCGGACGGGCTTGAGCGTGGTGGTGCTGTAGATGTGTGTGCCGCTGGCGGCCCAGTTGCCGCAGGGGCTCACCGAGAAGATGTTGTTCATCGCCTGGGCCAGCCGGTGACCCAGGCCTGACCGGGGACCCTTGGGAGTTCCGGCGCCCGGCGGGAGTCCGAACTCCCCGGTGCGATTCAACTTGGTCCCCAGACGCAACATCCTCTTGGCGAAGACCAGCCGGTCACGCCCCACGAAGCGCATCACCGGCAGGAACACACCGTCCCTGAGCATCAGGCGCCCGTCCATCTCGTAAACCTTGACCAGCTTGCCGATGCTGACGGCCAGCTGCGATGCCCGATTCCTGTAGTAGGCGGCGTTGGACCCGGCCCTGACGGCGGTCTTGCGGGCATCCGCTATCTGGCGCAGGTAGTCTACCAACTGGACCGATGCCGCCTGCAGGCGCAGGTCGTTGCCGCCCGGCGCGATACCCAGCGCGACCAGCGTGCATCCGTCCGACCAGAAGCCCAGGCGCGCGTCCATGCCCTGCAGGCGCATGAACTTCGAACCGGCCTGGTCCCCCAGATCAGTCCAGCGAATCAGGTTCACCGACTGACCGGCGGAACCGTGGCTGGCCACCCCCACCCATTTGCTGAAGCCGCCGACATAGTCGAGCAGTACCGGAGCGAAGGCCGTCCTTACGGTGCTCACGACCTTCATGTCCGTGAGGCGGATGCGCAGCAGTTTCCGGCTGGATGGGGAACAGGCCAGTATTTCGTTGCTGAAGGCCGGCCCGATCACGAAGTCGGTCAGGATCACGTCGCAATTGAGCCTCCTGCCCATCTTGCGCGTGCCGACGTCGAACTCCTGGATAGTCCCGGAGTCGGACAACAGCGCGTAGATCTTCGCGCCGCTGCGGGACATCACGATCTTGCGCGCCTTTGCGGGCAGCTTGATCGCCATCCCGGGATCGTACTTCTCGTCCTTGCGAGCCAGGGCGCTGAGCGGGTTGTGGATCTTCTCCCACTCGGCCAGCGTGCCGGTGACCGCGTAGGGCGCCCTCTTGGATTTGCCCTGCAGGCCGGTCACTTCGGTCACCGGCACGGCGAAGGCCACGGCCTCGATGACCGCCTTGAGCGTCACCACGCCCAGGGCCCGGCCCCGCGCGTCGAACAGCGGCCCCCCGGAGTTCCCCGGGTTCACCGCCGCCGAGGTCTGGATCAGCTTGATACCGGCAACCTTTCTCGACGGGTTGGAAATGATGCCCTTGGTGACGGTGTACTCCAGGGCCTTGGTGCCCAGCCCGGGGCTGCCAACCGCGAAAACGTCCTCGCCGTTGCGCGGGCTCTCGTCGCGCAACTCGGTCACCGGGTACTTGCCCTCAAGCGCAACGACTTCGGGCACCCTGGGCAGTTGGATCAGCGCCAGATCCGCGTCCTTGTGTATCGCGATGATCCTGGCGCCGGGCAGCTTGACGGTTTCGCGCGAGTCGCGCTTCTGCATGCTGACGCTCAACCTGGTGCTGCCGCGGACCACGTGGTAGTTGGTCACCGCCAGCCCGCCGCCGGTGATGATGAACCCGGAGCCGAACCCCCTGTCGGTCCTGATCACCAGCACCTTCTTCTCGGCCGCGGCGATGATCCCGGTGGTATCGGCGCGCTTGCGTGACTCCGCCACCATACGGGCGAGGCGCTCCTCGTGACTGCGGGCCTCCTCCGCCTGCTTCCTGAGTGCGGCAACCTGCTCCCCTGCTCCCTTGCCGGCAACCGCCAGGCGGGCCTGGGCCAGGTCCCACTTCATGCGCAGGTCGGCGATCTTCTTCTCTGTGGCCGCGATGTGGGACTTGGTCCGGCCCATGCCCCGCCGGAGTTCGTCGTGCTTGTCATTGAGATCGGTGATCGAGTTCGCCGCCGTCCGCTTCCTGGCCGCCAGCGCGGCCCTCGTGTCTTCGTCGAAGGGCCCGGAGACCAGAACCACCAGCCCGGAGACGAGCAGCAGGGCTCCGCAGCCCATGACCAGCACCGGCCAGCCGGTGCGCATGTCGAACGACGCGCTCTTCCTCCTGCGCACCCGGCGCCTGCCCCCGGTCGCCGAGAACTTGCCCGTGTCGCTCTTCGGCGCAGCCGGACTGCTGCCGGGGCCCGGGCTCGTCCCGGCCCCCGACTGCGACGCCGGTGGCGGAACCGCGGCGGCCCTGCCGGTGCTCTCGCCCCGAGGGCGTATCATGTATCCCTTGCCGCAGCCGGGGCAGGAGTAGGCTCCGCCTTTCGCGGGCACCTCGAAGAGGGCCTCGCATTCCCTGCACTTCAGCGTTCGCATGTCGTCCGGCATACTATTGCTCCCCGGGGCTCGCCCTACCTGCCCCTCAGCGACTTGGCGACTTCGTCGACCGATATCGCAAGGCTGGACTTCTCCAGATTGCCCAGTGCCTTCATCAGCACCGCGATCAACTTGCCGTCCGAGTCGATCACCGGCGCCCCGGCACAGCCCGGGTTGCAGGGCAATGTGGTCTGAACGTATGACAACCCGTCAACCTTGCGGTCCGCCGCGCTCACCGTACCGTCGTGAACGGTGTAATCCAGGACCTTGCCGCCGACCACGTTCGTGGCAATCACGAAAACCTCGTCCCCGGCCTTGGCCCCGGAGGCCATTCGCGAAGAGGCACACGTGACGGTCGCGCCTCGCGGAAGAGTCGGGCTGTAGAAGGCCAGGCCCCGCTTGACGTCGCGGCGCACCAGGCGGCAGCTGCTGCGCTTCATGACGTAGTACTTGGAGCCGCGCCTGAACATGATCTTGGCGTACACGGTCTTGCCTCTCGCAGCGATGCGGTCGGAGGTGACGATGTACGCCGACCTCCCGGCATCATACAGAAACCCGGAGGAGACCTCTTCCGCGGAGTTCCACAGGGTCACGCACAGGTGGCGGTAGCGTTCCATCAGCCGGATCCGCCGCTCCTTGCGCCGGGCCTTGTCCACCTCCTTGCGAAGGATCTGGTCGGCAACCGCCTTGGAGTCGGCCAGCTGCTTGCGCACCGCCTCGAGACGCTTGCTGGCGCGGTCCACCTCTTCGCGGTTGGCGGCCTCCAGCCTGGCGATCTCACCCTCGCAGGAGGACAGCTCCTCCTCCTTCTTCTTGAGCAGCTCCTTCTGCTTCCGGTACTCGGCTTCGAGCCGCACCTGCTCCTTCCCGAGAGCCTCGAGGTCCTCCTGTCGCCCGGCCGCCTTCTTCTCGAGGCCGAGGACGTCGGCACGCAGCAGCTTGGTCTCCCCTGACTCCGAAGCCAGTCCCCTCCAGGTCGCCCCCACCAGGACCAGGACGCCGAGCAGAACCGACCCGGCCGCGACCAGCTTCATGCCGATCGAGGCGCCCGGCCCGAAGGACGCGCCGCACCCGGGACAGAACCTCGCCGACGAGGCGTCGTCGGCCTCCAGGCTGGCGCCGCACTTGCTGCAGATCATCGTGGATTCGCTGGTCATCTCAGATACCCTCTTTCCGGCCGGGGCCACCCCCGACATTCACTGCTGGCTGCCAGACTGCCAGATACTTCCCAGCAATAGTGTACCGAATGTTCAGTCGGAGTCCACGATTAACCCGGACAATTGAAGTCCAGGGCACCCACCCGCCCCCCCCCGACCGCGGAAAACCTCAGCGCTGTGGCCTTCACCGGTGTATTTGACACTCATTTCCGGTCGCTTAGAATCCTTTTCCTGCCACCGGAGGGGTAGCGCCTTGACCAGCAAGAAGCAAGTTCCAGCGACATTTCAGGACCTGATCCTGCGCCTCGAGAGCTTCTGGGCGAAATACGGCTGCCTGATCGTACAGCCGCACGACATCGAAAAGGGGGCCGGCACTTTCAACCCCGCGACGTTCCTGCGCTCGCTGGGCCCCGAGCCCTGGAACGCCGCATATGTCGAGCCCTCGCGCCGTCCCACCGACGGGCGTTACGGCGAGAACCCCAACCGCCTGGGCCGCTACTACCAGTACCAGGTGGTCCTCAAGCCCGCCCCCGAGAACGTCCAGGACCTCTACCTCGACAGCATCCGCGAACTGGGCCTGGACCTGCTGGAGCACGACGTCCGCTTCGTTGAGGACGACTGGGAAAGCCCCACGCTGGGCGCCTCCGGGCTCGGCTGGGAGGTCTGGCTGGACGGGATGGAGGTTACCCAGTTCACCTACTTCCAGCAGGTGGGCTCGGTGGAGCTCGACCCGATCACCTGCGAGTTGACCTACGGCCTCGAGCGCATCGCCATGTACCTCCAGGGCGTCGAGAACGTCTTCGACCTGGTGTGGGCGGTTCTGCCCGGCGGGCAGGAGGTCACCTACGGCGACGTGCACCGGCGCGACGAGGTCGAGCTCAGCACCTACAGCTTCGAGATCGCCGACGTCGAGATGCTCTTGCTGCACTTCGAGACGTGCGAGGCGGAGTTCAACCGCATCCTGGCCCACGACGAGGAAAGGCCCCTCGTGCTGCCGGCCTACGACTACGTCATGAAGGCCTCGCACACCTTCAACCTTCTCGACGCCCGCGGTGCGATCAGCGTCTCGCAGCGCACCGGGTACATCGCCCGTGTCCGGGCCATGGCCCGCAAGACCGCCAGCGCCTTCCTCAAGCTGCGCGAAGCGCTGGAATACCCGCTCTTGCAGGAGAATGCGAAGGAGGTGACCGGTGGCTAACCTCCTGATGGAGATCGGAACCGAAGAGATCCCGGCCGGGTACATCTTGCCGGCCCTCGAGGGACTGCGCGGAAAGATCATCTCCCTGCTGGTCGACGCCGGCTTCCTGCCCGACCGCATCCCCGCGCCGGGCGAGTCCGGCACCTTCGGCGAGATCATGACCACCGGCACGCCGCGCCGGCTGGTACTCTACGCCTTCAGCCTTCCGGAGAAGAGCGTCGAGACCGCCGAGAAGCTCAAGGGGCCGCCCGCCGACCGCGCCTTCGACGATGAAGAGAAGCCCACCAGAGCCGCCGAGGGCTTCGCTCGCAAATGCGGCGTGGCGGTGGAGCAGCTGGAAGTCGAAGACGGCTACGTCTGGGCCCGCGTGCGGCGCGGCGGCCGCCAGCTGTCCGACTTCCTTGCCGAGCAGCTCCCCGAGGTGATCCGCGCCATGCCCTTCCCCAAGAGCATGCGCTGGCTCAGCGGCGAGAAGACCAGCTTCGCCCGCCCGGTGCGCTACATCATGTGCATGCTCGACAACAAGCCGGTCAGCTTCGAGTTCGCGGGTCTGACCGCCGGGCGCGAGTCGCGCGGCCACCCCTTCCACGCGCCCGAGAAGTTCAAGATGCGCGAGGCCAAGTGGGGCTTCTACAAGGAGGCGCTCAAGGGCCGCAAGGTACTGGTCGACATCGAGGATCGCCGCACCCGCGTACGCAAGTGCGTGGAAAAGGGCGCCGAAAAGTCCGGCGGCACCTACTACAACCGGAACGGAATCGGCGACGACCTCGTCGAGGAAGTCACCAACCTGGTCGAGTGGCCCGGCGCGGTGCTGGGCAGCTTCGACGATGAGACCTGCCGCGAGCTGCCCGACGAGGTGATCGTCGCGGCCATGACCGGTCACCAGCGCTATTTTCCGGTGGCCGGCCCCTCCGGAAGGCTGCTGCCCAGGTTCATCTCGATCGCCAACCGCGACCCGCGCGGCGGGGGCAAGGCCTCCATCATCCGCGCGGGCAACGAGCGGGTCCTGCGCGCGCGGCTGGCGGACGCCCTCTTTTTCTGGCGCGAGGACCAGAAGAAGCGCCTGGAGGATCGCCTGCCCGAGCTCGAGGGCGTGGTCTTCCATGACAAGCTGGGCAACATGCGTCAGAAGTCCGAGCGCTCCGCGGCACTGGCCAGGTGGTTGGCGACCAAGGGCGGCCTCGAGGAGATCATCGGCGTGGCCGCCGAGCGCGCCGCGCTGCTGTCCAAGTGCGACCTGGTGACGCACATGGTCTTCGAGTTCCCCGAACTCCAGGGCGTGATGGGCAAACACTACGCCAGGGTCGACGGCGAGCCCAGCAGCGTTCGCCAGGCCGTGGAGGAACACTACCTGCCGCGCACCGCGGACATGGACCTGCCGCGCACCGCGGTCGGCCGCCTGGTGTCGCTGGCCGACAAGTTCGACAGCATCCTCGGCGGCTTCGCCGCGGGGCTGGCGCCCACCGGCAGCAAGGACCCCTACGCCCTGCGCCGCGCGGCCCTGGGGATCATAGCCATCCTCCGCAAGGGCAAGCTTTTCAAGGCCGGACCGGGACTGCGCGCGATCCTCGAGCAGGCCCGCGAGCTGTACCGCCGACAGGGCATGCTGGTCGACGCGCCCGCGGACCTGGTGGACACGGTCCTGGGCTTCTTCGGCGACCGTCTCGAACAGGTCTTCGACGAGAAGACCCGCAAAGTCGAGCTCCTGCGCGCGGTGCTGGCCGCCGGCTTCGACAACCTCACCGACCTCGAAAACCGCCTCAGCGCCGTGACCCAGTTCGCCTGCCGGGGCGAGTTCGCCGAGCTCTGCACCGTGGTCGAGCGCGCCCGCAACATCGTGCGCAAGGAAACCGGGCTCCTCGCCGGCCGGCCCGAGCCCCAGAAGAGCCTGCTCTCCGAGCCCGCCGAACAGGCGCTGCACGAGGTCTACGTCGGCGCGGGCGTCAAGTTCCGCGCACACGTCAAGGACGGCCGCTACGCCGAGGCCAGCGAGCTCTACCTCGCCAGCTTCGCCAAACCCCTGCACGAGTTCTTCGAGAAGGTCTTCGTCAACGTCGACGACCAGGACGTCCGCAAGAACCGCCTGGCGCTGCTGGCGTGCATTTATCGAATGTACGCCGACAGCGTGGCGGATCTCGCGGAATGCGCGGGCCTGGCGAAGGGATAAAGGAACCAGCACCAGACATAAGCGCAAGCCTCCACGTCGACGTTGGCGGGAACTCCGCAACCGGACCTCCTGGTGTACGCTTACGTGGACGCTTACGCTTACGAAGGCAGGGTAAGACCAAGAACTCCTGATGGATACCTCCAATCGCAAAGGCCGCCTCGAACTCTGGCTGGGCCTGGGCTGCGTTCTGCTGGTGGGCTGTCTGGCGTTCGGCGCGGCATACCGCCACAGGATCCAGGCCGGATGGCATCGTCGCGGGTTCGAGTCAGGGCCGCGCGCGTCCTGCTGGGATCGCCTCCGGAGCCTCCACTCCCTGGGACCGGAGGGCCGGAGACACTTGCGGGCGATCTTCGCGGAGAAGCCGGAAGAGCTCGAGATTCTGAAGCGCCGGGACCGGACAATCCTGCTGCGCAACAACCGCGACAGGAGAGTGTGTTTCCGGGGCGTGGCCAGGGCCGAGCTCGAAATAGTCGAGATCGACGACCTCCCACCCTCCCTCGAGTATGTGGGCGAGGCGATTCTCCCCATCCCGCAGACGGACTGGCTGCCCTCCGACCGGGACAAGGCGATCCGGGAAACGCTCTGCTTTCTCCTCGATGGGAAGTTCGTCGGCAGGGTCCTCGAGCCCGGAGAGGAGGCGGAGTTCTGGCTGCATCCTGACCAGTGGCGCGAAGCAGTCATGGGCCTGGGCGGAGGCGCACAGGGCCCTTCTCGCTCCCGCAGTCAGCGAGGCCCTGGGTCCGAAGCGCCGAACGGTGCTCGTGCTCGATAGAGTACTGATACCCCCCGAGCACGCGCACCAGCACCGCTACCGTTGAGCACGAATCTGGGTTCTGCATTCTGAACTCGTTATTGCCCAACACTTTACGCCCCGTTCTTTTTCCCTTAGCACTCCCGTCCCCTGGGCGTATAAAGGTCGGGCGTGAGAAAGAGAGACGCGGAAATCGCACGCCGGGCGGCCGGGGGAGAACCGGCGGCCCGGGAGGAACTGGTCAGGACCTACGGTCCGGTCAGTTTCCGCTGCGCGCGGACCATGGGGCTGGGCGACCACGACGCCGAGGACATCGCCCAGGAGGTCGTGGTCCGGCTGCTGGGGGCAATCGGGCGCTACGATGCTGAGAGGGCCGCAATCGGGACGCTGGTGTACAGGATGACGATCAACGCAATACACGATCTGCGCGCCAAGCCATCGCGACGCGAGGTGGGCGCCAGCACCACAGTATTCAGCGCCATCCCCAATCCGCGAAGCCGGGCCGAAGCCGAGGCCCTGGAGTTCGGCGAGACGCGCCAGCTGATCGTCAACGCCGTGCGCCACCTGCCCCAGCGCCAGCGCCAGGTGTGCACGCTGCACGACCTCGAGGGGCAGTCCATTGCCGAGACCGCCGCGGCGCTGGAGATCACCACCACCAATGTCCGCGTGCACCTGACCCACGCCCGGCGGGCGCTGCGCCAGCGACTGAGTCACCTGTTGGAGGGCTGAGTTGTGAGCACCTGCGAGAGATACGAAGAGCTCATCAGCCTGTCCGTATCGGGAGAGCTCTCGGGCTCCGAGAAGGAGGAACTGCGGGCGCACCTCGCCGGATGCGAGGACTGCCGAGTTATCCTGGCTCGCGAGCAGAGGCTCTGGGACATGATCGAACGCAGCCGCCGGGCCGAGCAGGCCCCCGCGGGCCTGGCCGACCGACTCGTCACCAGCGCGGGGCGCGAGGCACTTCCGGTGGCCAGGCCGCTGCGCCGTCGCCGGTGGTGGAAATGGGCTGCGGCCGCCGCCGCCGTGCTTCTCGGTCTGTTCCTGCTGGGCAGGAGCGGCCGCCAGAAACCGGTGATGGTGGCCCGGGTCACTTCCGGGAAGCTCCTGGTACATGACGGGCGCGCCTGGAACTCGACCCGCGAGGTCTACTCCGGCCAGTTGTGCCGGGTGGCTCCGGAAACCGGTTCCGAAGCGCGACTGGACCTCGCCGACGGCAGCAGGGTGCGCCTGGAGCGCGGCATGGCATTCCTGCTGCACCGCGGCCTGTCCCGGGATGTCAGGGGCGAGAGAACCGTCGAGCTTCTCTCCGGCGCCTTGACTGCCGACGTAGCCAAGGACAAGAAGGAGAACTTCGTGGTCGACGCGCCCGGCGGCAGGGTCACCGCCACCGGCACCCGCTTCTGGGTGCGGGCCGGACCGCCGGAAGGAAGGGAGCGGATCGTGGGCAAGAAGGACATAATCGCCGGAGCCATGGCCACCGCGCTGGCGGTGGCGGTATTCGAGGGCAGCGTGCTGGTCGACGTCAAGGAGGCCTCCGCGGCGCAACCGGTGGCCATCCGCGCCGGCGAGGAGACCAAGCCGGTAGATCCCGAGAAGGGCAAGCCCACCGTCGGTCCGCGCACGGTGGCCAGCGCGATTCCCGCCGACGCCCTGCTCTTCGCCTCGGCCGCCGGCCGGGCACACTGGCTCAAGGCCGTCGAGGGCTCCGCGCTGGGGGCCGCCTACCGCGAGGAGAAGGTCAAGGCCTTCGTCAAGCCGCTTATCGACCGCGCCGAGCTCCTGATCAGGGACCAGAAGGCCAGGATCGAGCGGAACCTCATGCAGACCCTGAAGTTCTCCGAGATCGAGGCCGCCCTGCAGGGCGAGGTCGGCGTGGCCATCGTCGGCATGAAAGAGGTCGAGAAGGGTCCCGAGGGCGAGCGCGTCGAGCAGAAGCCGCTGTTCCTGTTCGTCGCCGAGGTCGGCGAGCACGCCGAGGCCTTCGAGACCGGCATGGGCGAGTTCATAAAGCGCGTACAGTTGCTGCTCGAGCAGGAAGGCGGCGGGAAGCTGGCCAGCCACACCGCGCGCACCTACCGCGGAACCGACCTGCGCACCTTCGGGGTCGAGAAGAACAAGATCCACTACGCGCGCTCCAAGGGTTACTTCCTGCTGGCCTTCGACGGCCGCAGCGTCGAGAAGGCCATAGACTGCCTCGAGGGCAAGGCCCGGTCGCTGGCGACCGCGGCCGGCATCGAGAATTCCGGGGGCGACCTCTTCAAGCTCTCGCTGGACGCCAGGGCCTGGATGAAGATTGAGCGCGGGAAGAAGCCCGACGCCAAACACTGGCGCGACTTCGCCAACCTGGGCATCGACCGGGCCGAGCGCGTCAACTACGTTCTGCGCTTCGAGGGACCGCTCTTCCGCGAAAAGCTCGACGTCAAACTGGCCGGCGCCGGCGGCGTGCTCGCCCTGCTCAAGCACGCCCGGCCGGTCGACGCGGCCCGACTGGCCGTCGACGCCCCGGCGAGTTCCATGGGTTTCATGGCCCTCAAGCTGCCGACCGACCGGATCATCCCCACCCTGCTGAAGGTGTTCGACGACCGCGATCCCAGGATGGCCAGAAACGTGCGCAAGGGCCTGGTCGACATGAAGACCTTCGGGCTGGACGTCGAGGCGCTGCTCGCCGACGCGCTCAGCGGCGAGATCTGCGCATACGCCGTACCCCGGCCGGGAATCCCCATACCCGACCTGGTGGCCGTCGCCGGCCTGAAGAGCGACAGGGGCGTCCTCGACGGCCTCCGGACCCTGGCCACCTTCTTCGTGCACCAGCACTGCCGCAAGCTGTCGCTGAGCACCACCCCCGAGGGCAAGCCCTACGTCGACTACAACAAGCTCAAGGGCCTGATGGACAGGCTCATGCCCAGGGTGGTCGACTACCGCGGCGGCAAGCTGCTCTATGTCCCGGTGCAGAACCGCCGCCCGGACCAGATGATCCCCGCGATGATCCTTCTCAAGAACAAGCTGATAGTGGCCTCCACCGACGCGGCGGCCAAGCGCGCCGCGGCCCGCCTGGGCACGCCCGGCTCCCTGGCGACCAGCAAGGCCTTCGCCGCCGGGCTCAAGAGCCTGCCCTCCGGGCCCGTGGGCGTGCAGTACACCGACGCCTCGCAGGTCTTCACGATGGCCTATGCCCTGGTCTCGGCCCAGGCCCCCCGCTGGAGGGTATTCCGCAAGCTGGACCTCCAGCCCGGCAAGCTGCCTCCCGCCGCGCCCATCGCCGGCCACCTCAAGCCCGAGGTGACCGCGCTCTACGCCGGCGAGAAGAACGTGACGCTCGAGGCGATCACCAACTTCCCGCGCGGCGCGGTCTTCGCCGGGGCGGTCATCCGGGAGGAGAGACGCAAGAAAGACGCGGCCGCCAGGCCACCGGCCGGCGGTCCCGAACCGGGCGGCGGCCCCCGGGAGGACACCGCTCCGGAACCCGCAGCGGGAGCGGACGAGTTCTGAGGAGAAGACGCATGAGAGAAGCAGCGAGACGCGAAGGCGTGCGGGCCGGCCGATCAGGGGAAGCGCTTCCCTGGATCGGCCTGTCCCTTTCCGTGGCCTCACTGGCCGCGCTGATCACCGTGGCGCTTTTCACCCGGACCCGGGTCAATCAACTGAGCGCCCGCAACGCGGACCTTAGGGAGCAGGCCGACGCCCTGGCAGCCGCCAACCGCAGGCTGACCTCCGCCCAGGCCGCTCTCGAGAAACGGCTCAAGGCAGCCGAGGCCCGCTGCGCCGCCCTGGATTCGAAGATCCCGGACGCCGCCGAACTCCGCAGCGTCGCGGCCCGCGTCGCCAAGGACGAGATTGCCAGGCTCCGCCCGCGCCGCGACCCCGAGAGGAATCCCGCCATTGCCGGCAACGCCCGCGCGGACATGGAGAAGCGCGGCGACGAAATCGCCGCCATCCGCGAGAAGGTCCGCAAGGGCGAGATGACCGAGGAGCAGGGCCGCAAGGCCATCTCCGCCAGGGTCCAGGACGGCCTCAAGGCGGCCCTGCCCGGCGACACTCTCAAGCGCATGGAACAGGCCCGCGCCGAGCGCGAGAAGAACATGACTCCCGAGCAGAAGAAGCAGGCCGCCAAGAACCGCAACGCGGTCATCGACGGCATCGGCGACTGGATGGAGGTCCAGAAGAAGGTCAGGGAAGGCAAGCTGACCCGCGAGCAGGCTCGCGAGCTGATGCGGGAGAAGTGGCGCGCGCGCATCGAGGAGTTCCGCAAGATGCGCGAAGCGCAGCAGAAGATGCCCGAGGCCAAGGAGGAGTTCTAGCAGGGCTGAAGGACGGCCTGCCGGAGCAGGATCCGGGCGGAAGCCCGACCTCCAACTAGCTATTCGTCCCCGCGAAGCTCCCCGGACGCATGCTCAGCCGGTAGGAGTTGGCCGCAACCAGCAGCGCGGCGAGAATCGTGGCGGCGCCGCCCAGGGCGGCGGGCAAGAGGCCCAGTGCGGAGGGCAGCACGCCCAGGGCCGCCAGCGGCAGGGCCGCCGCGTTGAAGCACAGCGACCAGTAGACGTTGGCGCGCATGACCCACATGGCCCGCCGGGCAATGCGCAGGGCGCGTAGCGCGCCGCGCAGGTCCTGGCCGACCAGCACGATATCGGCGCTCTTCATGTCGACGTGCACGCCGCAGCCCAGGGCCATGCCCACGTCGGCCTCGCGCAGTGCGGTGCCGTCGGCGATACCGTCGCCGACCATTGCCGTAGGACCGGCCTTCTCGCGCACTGCGCGCAGGCGCATGGCACGATCCTCGGGCTTGACCTCGGCGATCACCCCGGCCGCGGGAATACCGGCCTCGGCGCCGATGGCCTTCGCGCCGGCCGCGCTGTCGCCGGTCATCATGTGTACCGCCAGGCCCATCCTCCGGATGCGATCGACGGTGTGGTCGGCGCCGGGCTTGAGCGGGTCCTCGAAAGAGAAGAGTCCCACGGCGTTGCCGCCGATGCCCAGGAAGAGCGCCTTGCGCCCCGCGGCGGAATGCTCCTGGGCCCTGTCCGCAAGTTCCCCGAGGTACACCCCGCCCTCGTCCATGAACTTGCGGCTGCCGAGCAGCACGGGTTCGCCGCCCATGCGTCCGGAAACGCCCTTGCCCGGCACCTTGCTGGTGCCGGTGACCTCCAGCAGCGTGGTACCCCGCGCGCGCGCAGCGCGACAGATCGCCCGGTCCAGCGGATACTCGGAGTGCGCGGCCATTCCCGCGGCGATGGCCAGCACGGCCTCTTCGCTGCGCCCCGCCGAGGCCTCGACCGAGGCCAGGTCCGGGCGGCCCAGGGTGAGCGTTCCGGTGCGATCGAAGATCACCGCACCGAGGCGGGCGCAGGCCTCCAGCACCTCGCCCGAACGTATCAGGATGCCCAATCGCGCGGCGCGCCCCAGCGCCGCGTGCAGGGCGGTCGGCACCGAGAGTATCAGCGCCCAGGGGCAGGCCACCGCCAGAACCGCCATGGCCCGCAGCAGGCCCTGGTCGCGCCCTTCCCCGCCGGAACCCGCGTAGCTGCCCAGGAACGCGGCGATGGCGATCAGCACCGCACCCGGGCCGATGATGTGGGCCAGTCGCTCGGCCTTGCGGTCCAGCGACGGCCGGGTGACGTCGGCGGCGTGGACTACCTCGACCATGCGCGCCAGGGCGGCCTCGTCCGCGACGCGATCGACCCTGATCACCAGCCGGCCGTGGCCGTTGATGGTCCCGCCCAGCACCGGAGATCCCGGGTTCTTGGGCATTGGCAGCGCCTCGCCGGTGAGCATCGACTCGTCGGCGGCGCTGCGGCCCTCCACCACCGTGCCGTCCGCCGGAAAGCGCTCTCCCGACCGGACCACCGCGAGGTCACCGGCCAGCAGGTCGCAGGCCAGGACCTCCTCTTCCTTGCCGCCGCGCATGACCCGCGCGCTCAGCGGCGCCAGTTCCACCAGGTCGCGCAGCGTGCGCCCGGCGCGAATTCCCAGCCAGAGCTCCATCCAGCGACCCCAGCAGG
>Ga0272442_10000156_pt1 | contig 112804 bp, 102 predicted proteins | sample SSMForm2O_FD_200262 | JGI IMG/M metagenome (GOLD analysis project Ga0272442, IMG submission 200262) | Marine sediment archaeal communities from Little Sippewissett salt marsh, Falmouth, MA, United States - SSM-Form-2O | ecosystem: Environmental > Aquatic > Marine > Wetlands > Sediment ...
GCATCCTGATAATAGCGTGATATCTCAAGGCGGGCTTCAGCCGCACGCAGCTCGTTCTCCGGTGCGTTCTGCCCGCGCAGCTCGTCGCGGTACCTGCGGGCTTCGTCCGGCGGCCGGATACGGGCCGACCCGAAGAAAACAACCGTATCCTGTATATTAAATTTTTCGAACCGGCTTTCGGGCTCAAGGTATTCGGCCAGGATACGGATGGTGCGCGCCTGGGGGCTGTTGAGGAATTCGGCGTTTTTATAGGCCTTCGGGGCTGATTTCATAAAATCTCCTTATCGTATGCTGTCAACCGGTGTCTGCTCACGGGCATAGGCCCCGGCATGCAGCAAAGGTCTCTACATCCTGCGGGCAGATTTCATAGCGAAACATTTTACCCTGAAAGTTTCTGATCAGCAGGGCCTGTCCATCGACGCCCCGGATGTATCCGGGAGAAAGGGGCACCTTGCCGCCGCCGCCCGGCAGGTCGATCACGTAATGGGGTACGCCCATTCCCGAGCAATGCCCGCGCAGCGCGCGCATGATCTCCAGCCCCGTGGTCAGCGACGTGCGGAAATGGGCTGTTCCCCGCGTATAGTCCATATGATGCAGGTAGTAGGGCCGCACGCGCATGTCAAGCAGGCCCTGCATCAAGCGGCGCATGACCTCGACGGAATCGTTGACGCCTTTGAGCAGAACGGTCTGGCATCCGAGCGGTATCCCGGCATCGGCAAGCCGGGAACAGGCCCGGTACGCCTGCGGCGTTATTTCGACCGGGTGGTTGAAATGGGTATTGACATACAGCGGCTGTGCGCGCGCAAGCGTCCGGGCCAGCCCGGAGGTGACCCGCTCGGGCAGCACACCGGGCACGCGCGTGCCGATGCGTATAATGTGGACATGCGCTATCGCGCGCAGGCGTTCCAGTATGCCGGCAAGCTGCGCGGTCGGCAACAGCAGGGGATCGCCCCCCGAAAGCAAAACATCACGCACCCCGGGGCTGCGGGCGATATAGTCAATGCCCTGCGCGATGGTTGCGGGTGTCACGTCGAACGTGCGGCCGATTTTACGTTTGCGGGTACAGAAACGGCAGTGGACAGCGCAACGATTCGAAACCAGGAAAAGCACACGGTCGGGATAGCGGTGGGTAATATTGGGCACAGGTGCATGGCTGTCTTCAGCCAGCGGATCGTCCATGCCGCAGCTGTCCTCGATTTCAGCAGCATCAGGCACGAACTGGCGCCAGAGCGGGTCGCCCGGCTGCCTAAGCATATCCGCGACATAGCTGTTGATCAAAAGCGGATAGGTCGCGGTTACCGCGTCAAGCATGGGCCGCTGCGGGGCCAGCTGCGGCAACTTTTCGCAAAGTGCTGCAGCAGACGTCATGCCCCGGCGCAGCTGTTCCTTCCAGGAAACCGTTTTCATAGGGTGCAGCCTGCTTTCTGCTTGAACCTTTCAGCGCTTTATACTATACCAGTTTACATCGCACCGCAAATCTTCCATACAAGGAGTACCTCATGGCGAAAATCACCCAGGTACCTGTCCCCCCTCCGTTTGTCCAGGCCTTCAAGGTCTCAGGGATAAAAATCAAGCAGTTCAAGACAGCGGAAGCGTTTGAGCGGGTTCTGAAAAAATTTTTGCAACGCAACCATGTTCTGCATTTAAGCACATGCGCCGGTTCAACACCGCGCTCAACACCGCTCGAGTACCGGCTGCACGATCTCACCTTTTATATTCTTTCCGAGGGCGGCGGCAAATTCACCAACCTGGCGAAAAACAAAAAGGTGAGTTTTTCGATCGCCGAGCCCTATGATTCCGAGGCCGATTACTGGAACTACAAGGGCATGCAGGCCTGGGGCACTGCGCGTGTGCTTAACCAGAAAAAACACCCCAGGCAATTCCAGGAAGCCCTGAAAAACATGCGCATCATGAAAACCCTGAAAAGGCTGGGCATGAAACAGCTGCCGCCGCAGATCATATACCGCATTATCGAGATAAAGCCCGAGCGCATCAAGTACGGAAATCCGCGCGAAGGGGTATTTCGCGTTACCTGGTCACGCAGATGACCCGTGCATGGTTTCGGTGCACTACAAGCAAAACAGGGTTTCCGGCAGCTCCCGGAAACCCTGTTTTGATAGAAGTTGTTGGGTGAACCGATGTTCAGTCGTCCATGGAAATGGCTTCGACAGGACACTCGTCGACACAGGTGCCGCAGTCAACACATGCGTCGCCGTCAACCACAGCCTTATCATTGTCAATCGAAATAGCTTCGACAGGACAAACGTCCACGCATGTTGCACAGCCGGTGCAGAGTTCATGATTGATTTTAGCCGCCATTGTTTCCTCCATTGATGTTGTGTATAAAATGTACACTGCGCATATCGCAACACAAATCGCATAACACCTGCGTGAGTGCCGCATGCATAGCTATATAAATGATAAGCATGCGCCTGTCAAGAATTCATTACAGTAGCGTGATTTGAAGCACCTGCCGGGGCACCAGACGTGCAGGCCGTTTTTTGGGCTTGCTTTTCGTGTTCGAAAAAAACTAAGATTTAAAGTATACTGTTCCGGCTTCCGGGACGGCCGCTGTGGCTTTGTTTGAAGGAGGGCCCCCGCATGACGCACGCGATAACCCCTGAAGAGGTAACGCCCTTTCTGGCCCGTATGAAAAAACGCGAGCTCAAAGTCGCCATACTGCATTCAGGCGGCCCGGCTCCCGGCGCCAACCGCGTGATCGCCGGCGCTGCCAAGCAGTTCATCGACCGTAAAATACCGGTTATCGGTTTTATCAACGGCTATGAATTCATACAGCAGCTGCCCCCGCAGGACCTGCGGCCCCGGAGGCATTTTATCGAAATCGACGAAGAGGCGATGTCGCACGGTGTCGATTCAAACACGCTGATCATCAGGACCGCACGTGCCAATCCGGCAAAAGACATTGCCACGCCGGATGACCTGCATGACCCCCGCAAAACCAAAGCCATTAACCGGATCCTCGATATATTCGAATACATGCGCATCGGCGCGCTGATCACGATCGGCGGCGACGATACGCTCAAAACGGCGACTTTTATCCATGCGATCGCACGCCGGCGCTCGCAGGACAATCCTGACGCGTTTTTTGACAGCGCGATCGTGCATGTGCCCAAGACGATCGACAATGACTATTACGGCATCCCCTGGACGTTCGGCTATTTCACCGCGGCTGAGGCTGCCGGGCGTATCGTTCGCGGACTCTACGATGACGCCAAGGCGACCAATTGTTACCATGTTATCGAACTTATGGGCCGCAAGGCGGGCTGGTACACGGCCGCTGCCAGCATTTACGCGCGCGGCACACGGGCCGTTATACCGGAAGAGTATGAAAACAGGCCCTTCAGCCTGAAAGAGCTGGCCGAAAGCCTGCTGCAGATCGTGCTGCGGCGTGAAGAAAACGGCAAAGCCTACGGCGTGTTCTGCGTGGCCGAAGGCCTCGCCGACCTGCTGCCCGAAGAAGAGAAGAAAGGCATCGACTGTGACCGCTTCGGCAACATGCGCCTGGCCGAAGCAATGATCGGGTCACGTATCGCCCGGGAGGTTGAGGCGCGCTACGAGGAGGCGACCGGCAAGAAGAAAAGCTTCAAGCCCCAGATCGTAGGCTATGAAACCCGGCAGCTCTCCCCGTCCCTGTATGACGCGCTCTTGACCTCGCAGCTCGGGGTGGGGGCGTTCCGGCTGCTGGCGCACGGACGTTTCGGCGAGATGGTCACGGTGTGTGACAATCTTGAAATTGACGGCATCCCCTTTGGTGAGCTGATCAATCCTGAGACGCTGAAGGTGCGCAACCGCAATATCGACACGCGCGGCGATTTCTACAACCTGCTGCGCTCGCTCGAGAGTAACTATTAACGTGCCCCGGGGGTACATGTACGTGCCACGTCGTGCCCGTCAGCCCTCCTGCTTGCGCCCGGGCGGTTCCTGCTCATGTTGCCCCGCCCCGCAGGACGTTCCGGCCACGGAAAATGCTGCCGCAGGCTGCGCGTGATAGGTACGATCCATCAGCAATAATTCGGCAGTCTGCAGAACTGCCGTCCCGAAGAGCGCCAGATGCTCATGGCCGGAGGAATACTGCGCATCCTGCCACGGGTTGTCGGGTGTTGCACGGACGTACGCATAATGTGTGCCCGTTTCACCCAGCACGGTCAGACGATTTCCGCTCAAAACCCCGAAACGTTTTTTATCGTACACCATCAGGCAGTACTGCGGCTCTCCGTCCCGATCGAAAATATCACGCCCAAAAAAAGTCGTCCGGTATGAACCTCCCAGCAGCCCGAGGATGGTAGGGGCAACGGCAAGCTGTGATACAGGGCGCGCAATGCGCCGCGGCTCGAGCAGGCCGGGTGCATGGAAAAGGGCGCCGACGCGATACTCTTCAACCGGGATAAGCTCCCTGCCCCGCAAATGCACCCCGTGGTCACCGATGACGACAAAAACAGTGTCCTTGAAGTAATCCGACTTCCGGGCGGCCCGAAAAAAATTACCCAGCGCATAGTCGGCATATTTATAATTATTCAGCTCCTCATATTCAAACCCCGGGGGGATAGCCACATCCTTCGGGAATGTTGCAATTGTGTCCTCGGGATACACCCAGGGTGAGTGCAGCGAACTGGTCAGGATGGTAAAGAAAAACGGACGCCCCTGTGCACTCAGGTCGCGGGCCATGGCATCCGCTCGCCGGTATAAATCTTCATCCGATGCGCCCCATGCCGTTTTGTAAATGGGATTTTCGAAATCTTTTTCCTCGAAGAACGTATCATAGCCGTTAGCGAGGAAAAAACCGATTTTATGGTCGAATATCCCCTGTCCGCCGTAAAAAAACACTGTTCTGTAGCCGCGGTGCTGCAGCAGCGTCCCGAGCGTGGTAAAGCCCTGCTGGGCCTGCGGCCTGCGCACAATACCGACTCCGGGCAGAGGCGGAAACGAGCACACCGTAGCCTCGAGCCCCTGGATGGTCCGCTCGCCCGTGGCATAGCAGTTCTCCAGGAGCACACTTTCTTGTGCCAGGCGGTTGAACTCAGGCGTTGCATCCGGACTGCCGCCGAGCGAACCCATAACCTTGGCGGTCAGGCTTTCCATCACGATCAGGACCACATTAAAATTACGACGCGGCCGGCCGGTATCGACCAGCGTGGCTACCGGATTCGCTGAGTCCTCGGTAAGGCGCCCCATGCCCGCAAAATATTTCCGCGCATGCGCAACCGCATCGTCGATTGCAAGGGTCGGAATGACCATATGAACCGGGACATATCTGGTGCGCATGCGCTGCAGGCCTTCGTATACAACCTTAAAGACGCCGGACGAGGTAATCTCGTTGACGAGTCTGTTTTTGCTTATTGCCGCCGCGGTGGGGTTTAACGGACGACGGTCCAGCGAACCGCGCATCATGAACAGGGTCAAAACCAATACGCCGACAAGAGCGCAGCGGTCACGCCAGCCTGAATGCAGAACACTGTTCCGGCCGCGACAAAGTGGTGAAAATTTCCGCACCAACACTGCTACCGCACCGGCTGTCAGCGCCAGTATGCCGGCTACAAGCGGAATCGGATAGGCTTCCAGTACCGTTTCGACCAGCTGCGGATCTTTCCAGTGATCAAGCACAAGATAGTTGAAACGAAAATCGTAATACCGGAAAAAATAAATACCGCAGACCTCGGCCGCGACAAAGGCAAGTATACAACCCGCGGTATACAGCAGCGCGCCCGTCCGGATCACAAAACCCCAGCGCCGGGGAACGGCAAGCAGCAGCACTACCAGAAGCACCGAGCTGTAGCCGATAATCACCCCGTCAAGCCTGCAGCCCATCCAGAATATTTCCGCAATGTGGGCCGGACTGAGCGGGCCGATATCAGAAAACCGTTCAAAAAACAGCCAGGCGCGGAACAGGCTGAATATGGCAAAACAGACGAGGTAATACTGCAGCACCCCGAAAGTATAGGGATAGCGCTGCACAAGACCTGTTTCAAAAAAGTGCCTGCTCTGCACGCTGCGCCTGTTCATGTCTGCCGGCTGTCATCCTGTTCTGGGGCGCGATCGACACGAACCCGCACCCTTAAAATATACACTATCCCATGATGGTAAAAGGAACAATTTTACACAAGGCTGCCAGAAAAAACAAGGCCGGCGATACGGGCGGTTGTAATGAACGATATCGTTTTTTCGCAACCGGATTTTTTGCTGACCGGCCGGGCGAGCGGGGTATCCCGTCAGAGGTGCGTGCTTCTTCGACAGCGCCGCACTGCGTAACGGCAACATCAAACGGGGCAAACCGCGGTCTGCTTCAGGTGAACCGGAAAAGAAATTACGCATCATCAGCTTACGAACGACGTTCCTGTGATGCACATACCGTATCCATGTATGGAAAATACTTTTTTCATACCGCCGGCTGAATGGCGCCGTTAGGGCATGCCGGTATGCAGATACCGTCGCCGTCGCACTTGACGGGATCTATGACGGCCTTGCCGTTGACCAGCTGTATGGCTTTTTCAGGACAGGTTTTGATACACTCTCCCGATCCACGGCATGTATCCGGATCAATGATTATTTTCATTGCACACCTTTCACATGTAAAGTTTTATTATGCCGCATGTCCCGAACATACCCCCGCCCCGATAACTGTCGAACCTTATCCCTCAAGGCCCAGGCGGCGCAGCACATGCACCCCGAACGCATCATGGGCATGCACGGCCCCCTCGGGGCACAGCTCCTGGCAGCAGAAACAGCGTATGCAGGACTTTGTGTCAATTGCAACCGGCCCGCGTGCCGGAATGCGCATGCACTGCGCGGGGCAGGCCTCAACGCAAACGCCGCACCCGCAGCACAGCGCGGCATCAACGCGCGGCTTCGTGGTAACGAAACGGTTCAGCAGCCAGGAGAGCGGCCGTAAAAAAGCCGGGCCTTCAACCGGCATGGGCCGGGCGGGTACAAGGTCGCTGATACGCAGGCCTTCGACCGGGTCGCCAAGGCACGTGATGTCCTTGATGCCGGTCGCGAAGCCCATGCGCTTGGCCTCTGCCAGCGTGTAGACCTGCTGCGGGGAAAACCCGGCCAGATGTGCAGCCACCGCGTCAAGACAGACCATGTCCTTCGAAGCGGCAAGGTAGCCGAGGCGGCGGGGAGTCCCGCGGCCGGGCCCGTTGCCCTCCATACCGACCACCGCATCCAGGATCGAAACAGACGGTTTGAGGACATAGGCCAGTTCCAGCAAAAAACGCGCGAAATGCCGAAAATTACGGCCGGACTGGAAATGCCAACGTGCTTTCTGGCGCCCGACGATGACGCCGTAGAGATTCTTCACCGCAAGGGTGAGCACCATCATGGCATGGGTCTTGAACTTGGGAATATTGATGATGACGTCCGCTTCGGCAGCCTCGCGTGCGACTTCAAATTTCTTATGAATAAAACCTTCGGGTGTCTGTATGGTCACGCTTTCCCGGAAGTCAACCACCTGAATGCCGAAATCGCGGGCGACCTGCATGATGCCGCAGGCCTGCGCCACCCGCGGGGCGGTACCGTATCCGGGCGAATCCCCGATAATGATGTTTGCCGCGCCGGCAGCAACGCATGCCTCGACAACCGCCCGTACAACCGTGTGATGCGGGCTTACGGCACCTTCGGCAGGCGCCGCCTTCAATAAATTGGGCTTTATCAGCACACGTGATCCTGCCGGCACGATCGCCTGCCAGCCGCCGGACATACGGCCGATCATGGCATCAAGCGCATGCTTGACGAGGGGATACTCATACTCGGGAAGTTTTTTTATAGAGACTGTTTTCTCATGCTGCATGGGATGGCTTTCCAGCGGCGACGTACAAAACTTCAATCCAGCACCTGGATGGTTTCCGAAAAACCCGCACCCCCGGCCCGGGCAGAAGCCACGGCATCCGGCCCGGCCAGGGCCTTTATGCAGGATGATGTCGCAAGGGCGGCAAAAGCACGGGCACACGAGCGCAGATGCTCCTCCTGCGTCGCGAAGACCTCCGCGCGGGCACGTGCACGCATCTCCCCGGTGATGCCGATCAGGTGGCGCTGAAGGGACACATAGCCCTGCATGTCGGGCAGCATGTAGCTGTCGATCTCGCCGATTGTTCCGATAATACTGCGTTCAAGCTCCTGAGGGTCAATGACGACACTCGCAAGCCATTGCGCGGTGCGGTCAAATGCCTCCAGGGTATCGAGCACGTTCGGGTCGCGGTAGGAACCGAACCAGAACGCCCCGCTCAGGCGGTCGAAACCGCACATGGCACCGTACGCGCCGCCCTGTACCCTGACTGTTTCCCATAAATACATGGTCCTGAGCAAACCGGCGATAACATTGATGGATCCATGGTAGCTGTATCCGGCATCGTACAGGCTGAAGGCCTTGCCGACGAAATTGACCTGGCTCGGCGCAAGCAGGGCCTCGGCCTGTGCGCAATTAACCGGCTGCCATTCCGGCATAGCCACACCTGAACGGGGCATATGCTCCAGGAAGGCCTGAAGGTATTCGTGCACCCCGGGCCACGCCTCGCTCTCGGTCGTAATATTGACGATCATATGCCTGCGGTCCAGCAACAGCGTGCGCATATGCTCGAGCGTTTGCAGGATTTCCGCCCAGGCGCTGTCAAAACGCCGTTCAAGGTCGCACAGAAAACAATAATAGCTTATACCCCCCATCTGTTCGGCGGCCCAGTCGGCTTCGCTGAAATGGGAGCGCAGCCGCACGGCGACAAAACTGTGCCCGGCGGGGATCAGACGCTGTTCAAAAGCGGCCTTTTCCTCTCGCACGATCTGCCTGATGCGTGCCTGCTGATCGAAGCGCGCACTGGTAAGCACAGTGTCAAGAAGCGCGAAAAGATACGCACTGCGCGGTGCGAGCGCCTTGGCGCGTAAAAACAGCCAGACAGCACCGGTAGGGCTTTCGTGTACGGCAGAGGCGAACGTTGCCGGGCGTATGCCGCCGGTGTGGGTACTGATGCGCTGGGAAAGCGCCACAAAATCGTCGTCCCCTGCACCGGTTTCAAGCAGGGCCCGGCTGAAAATCGACACAAAGGGAAGATAGCTCTGCGGCAGCAGACGCAGGTCCAGCCCGACATCGCAGTACACGATACCGCTGGTAAAAAGGTCATGCTGCAGCACGGAAGCGCCGTCAACGTTCAGATGCTCGCAGGGGATGGTCCTGTTTTCACGCGGCAGGTCCTCCAGGCGCAGCCGCGGCAGAGCGGCAAGCGCCTCGGGTGGATCCGGCGCCTGCTGCCGGACCCTGAGCGCATGCGTGCGCCGGACGAGGTTCGAGCGATCCTGTTCGCTGAACGATGCGGCTGCCTGCTGCAGGCGCCTGCGTTCCTGCTCCTGCAGGCGGCGTCCCATGTCCGTATCCGGTTCCATGATCACGCTCAGCCGGTGCGTATTGTCAAGAAACGACTCGCGCAGAAGGGTTTGCGTATAGCACCCATCACTGCTGAATCGTCTGCGTACCCGGCCGAGGACATGCTCGAAGCCGAGCATGCTGAAAGGATCTCCTCCGTACAGCCAGACGCTCAGGGCCCGCAGCATCAGGCTGAGCCCGCGCGGAAAACTGCCGGTATTGTTCTCGCGCAGCCGGAACTCGATGGTGTTAAGCGCGGCTGTCAGCGTGCGCTGATCGATGCCGTCATGCGCAAGACCGTGCAGGGTGTCCATGATAACCTGTTCAACCCGTGGCGCGTCTTGGGGATCAATCCCCTTGAGACCGGTGGAAAAAAACATCTGGCGCAGTTCGTTTTCAAGCCCTCCCCCGCACAGCCCATCTCCCAGCCCGGACTCGATCAGCGCCTTTCTGAGCGGCGAGCCCGGCATGCCCAGCAGCGCGTACTCGAGTACGCACAGCCCCAGGTTATCTTCCGGGTTCAGGACATCACCCAGCAGCCAATTCATGGTCATCATGCCCTTGCGAAGCCCTTCGCCGGGAAACTGCGCGCGCACGCTGCGCGGCTGTGGCCATTTCGGCTGCAGGCCCACGGCGCGGCCGGGGCTGCCTGCCTCAAAACGCTCAAGATATGCCCCCATAAAGCGCAGGCGCTGATCGGGATCATCATCTCCGTAAAAATACAGACAACTGTTGGCGGGCTGATAGCAGCGGCAATGGAAAGCGCGGAACTGCTCAAAGGTCAAATCCGGGATCCGTTCCGGATCCCCGCCGGCATCGAGCCCATAGGCCGTATCGGGGAACAGGGCCTGCAAAGCTACGCGGTCAAGCAGGCCCTCGGGCGAGGAATAGGCCCCCTTCATCTCATTGAACACCACACCCTTGAAAACAGGCTCGCCTTCGATCGACCCGAGCTCGTAATGCCAGCCCTCCTGCTCGAATGTTTCCGGGCTCAGGAGCGGAAAGAACACGGCATCCAGGTACACGTCGATCAAATTGTACAAATCGGCCGTGTTCTGGCTGGCAACAGGGTAGCAGGTCCTGTCCGGATAGGTGAACGCGTTCAGAAAGGTCTGCAGCGAGCCTTTGACCAGTTCGATAAACGGCTCCTTGAGCGGATACTTTTTCGATCCGCACAGAACCGAGTGTTCGAGGATATGCGCGATACCGGTAGAGTCGGCGGGCACTGTGCGAAACGTGATGCCGAACACCTTGTTGGTATCGTCATTGCTGAGCGAAAGAAGCTCGGCGCCGGATTTTTGATGCCGGTAAAGTACGGCATCGGTTTTAATCTCGGCGATATGCTCCTGTTTGACGATATCAAAACCATGCTGTGTCATCGATCGCTCCTGGTGTGCGGTACCGGCCTTGCGACAATTTTCCAGCGGCATGGAAACGTCTTTAACCGGTTATTACACCTATGCAGGCTGCTTAACAATGCATAGATGCACGGCGTGCGGTCATGAGGAATGCGGCGTACTGTTCCGTACGCCGTGTGTAGCGCACCGCAGCAGATGAGCCCGGCCTCCGCAGTAAATCTGCTACGGAGGATGGACGTTTTTGAGCAGCCTGCTAAAAAAGGGACGGCTGCCCGGCGATTTTCTCCTCCGGCTCAAAAACCGTTATAACGCCGTACACGCCGTCATAGCCGGGCCGCATCGCGACCCTGCCCGCGCGCAGGCGGGTAACCGCCTCGGCAAGCAGCGGCGGGCCGGCGCTTTCAAGTTCGGACGGGCTGCGCCGGCGCAGTATATCAAATTCGCTGCCAAGCTCGTGCAGCAGGCGCATGTAGGCGCTCTGCACCTTTTTGCTCTGCGCACCGACCGTGTATATTTCAGAGAGGATTTCCTCCAACGGGATCAGGGACTCGAAATCAAAAGCACCCTCTGGGCGGATGCCTGCGGTGCGGTCGGCAAGGTCGATCACGCGGTGCATGACACCGACCGTCACCTTTGCGCCGCAATCGGGACAGCGGCCCTGTGCCGCCCGTGTCTGCTCCGGGGTCAGGCACTGGTTGCAGGCCCGGTGGCCGTCAAGATGATACTTGCCCTCTTCGGGAAAAAATTCGATCGTGCCCCTGAAACCTGCCGGGTCCTTTTCGCGCAGGGCCCGCATCATACTGAAATAATCTTTGGTACAGGTAAAAATGTTGGCCTCGCGCCCCAGCTTGGAGGGCGAATGGGCGTCAGAGTTCGACACAAGGACAAAACGGTCGAGCAGGGAAACGCGCCAGTTCATGGCCGGATCGGAGGACAGGCCGGTTTCAAGTGCGAAAATATGCGGGGTGAGCTCTTCAAAACATTCGTCGATGCTGTCAAAGCCGCTGGCCGAACCCAGCACGGAAAAATGCGGCGTCCAGATATGGGCGGGAATGAACACATTGTCGCTGGAAGCATCCAGTGCCAGCTCGAGCAGGCGCTTGCAGTCAAGTCCCAGAATGGGACGCCCGTCCGATGCAATGTTGCCGATTTCCTGCAGGGACGCGTTCAGGCGGCCGGCCGCCAACAGATCCGGTGCAAAGATCAGGCTGTGGATCTTGCGGGTGCGATCGTATTTTTTATAGATAGTACTGATCTCGACGCTCAGCATGAACCGCACCGGGGCGCGGCAGCTCTGCGGCACCTGCTCGTCCGCCTCGCGCGCGTAGCAGTCCTTCAGGCGGTACAGACCGGGCTCGGCCGGTTCAAGCTTTTCCTGCAGCTGCGAATACCAGCGCGGATGGGTGAAGTCACCCGTGCCGATGACCGCGATGCCCTTGAGCTGGGCCCACACATACAGGTTCTCAAGGTCCATGCGCCTGCTGGTCGCCCGCGAAAACGATGAGTGGATATGCAGGTCTGCAATAAATTCCATACGTGGCGTCCCGGATAGAATAACCGCTGCCGCAGGCAGCTGAACGGTTCAGGAGAAAAACCGCTGCGGATTGTCGGTCAGCATGGTTTCGATCTGCGTTTCGCTCACGCCGCCGTACATCAGCATGGGGATGATCCGTTCGAAAAAGTTTGTCGGCTTCCAGTTTGCAAAAATGCCGCTTCCGATGTTGGGGCCGTTGTCCCAGTACCAGACCGAGTCATGGGAAACGATCAGCCGGTCGAGGAAACCGGCATCGATAAGACGTTTCAGCGACTCGACCCGCACCTCATCCGGCATGCCGCCCTCCATGCCGAAACGGTCAAGGCCGATATAGGAGCCCGCTTCGACGATCTGCCGATGGTAGCTGAAACTGGCTGAAATGCAGCTGTGCCCCACGATGATTTTTTCAAGCGGCACCCCCTGTTCATGCAGGATCTTTTGCTGCTCCGGCCCCAGAATACCTTCGGTATGCGTAATGATCGGGGCGCCGGTCGCGACACAGGCCCGGGCGCAGGCGCAAAGCAGTTCATGGTCGTCATCGCCGATGTCATGTCCGCTCACGAGTTTGATGATGCCGGCCTTCACGCCGCTATCGCCGATCCCCTCGGCCAATTCCCTGATAAACAGATCGGCAACAGCGGCCGCGCCGCCCAGGCGCTGGCGCAGTGCCCGATAGGTCGACGTACTGTAGATGCCGGTACAGCAAACAATGTTCAGGCCGGCCTGTGCGGACACTTCAGAAAGCAGCGGGATATTGCGTCCGAGATCGGTTGTGGTGGGGTCGACAACGGTTGTCACCCCGCATGCGCGTACCTGCCGTGCCATATCGAGACAGGCCGACAGGATCTGCGCACGGGCGGCGCCAAGCGGACGGCAATCCTGCATGGCAGTGCCGTACTCGACAAACACGTGTTCGTGCATAAGTGTACGGCCAAGCGTCTCAGGCGAAACCGGCCCTGCAACCGTATTGACCGTGGAATTCATTGCGTGCTCCCTGTGAATAAACACCGGCCCGTGAGAATATCGGCCGAAAAAATCCCTGTGAGTATAGGCAGGCCCCCGGCAGGTGTCAAGCAAAACCGGCCCGGCTGCTGTTCGGAGCCACAAAGTTCTCTATGTGCTAAGCGTTCTCTTTATGGTAATCTAACAATCCGGTATATGCAATGTTACTATAGGATTTCAGCAGCAGTACGAACCACACGCCACATACGATTCGAACAGCCCGTCATGGACATTCCATACAGTGACCCTGCAACCGAAGACATAACGGCATGAATCCGCGCGAACGTCACATCCTGATCCAGACCTGCTATGCACATTTCATGGCGCATTTCAACATGCTTGTTTTTCCGGCGCTTGTCCTGCCGCTTGCCGGGCACTGCCGGATGGACATGGCCCAGGTGGTCGGCATGTCGTTGTGGATGTATCTGTTCTTCGGCCTGAGCGCGCTTGTGTGGGGACCCCTGGCAGACCGTTTCGGGGCGCGGCCCCTTATGCTGCTCTTTTACAGCGGCTCTGCTTGTGCGGCCGGACTGTGCGCGCTGCTGTATGACAAGCCCGCGGCTTTGCCGCTCAGCCTCGCGGCACTGGGGCTTTTCTCCGGCATTTATCACCCCGTCGGGGTTGGCTGGCTCAGCAAGGAAATGCGGCGCATCAGCCGTGCTCTGGCTCTTAACGGCATATTCGGAAGCCTCGGCATCGCTTTGGCACCACTGGCAGCCGGCCTTGCGTGCCGCTTATGGGGAATCAGCGGAGCGTTCTTTATGCTCAGCGCCGCAAATGCCGCAGGGCTGGCGATAATGCTCCTTTTCGCGGAGCGCTTCAGACGGCTTCAGGCTGAAAACCCTCCCGGCCCGAGGGGGCAGGCCCGGCCCGTACCGTTTGCCGTGCTGCTTATGATCATGATGCTTGCCGGAATCGTATACCGGGGTTCTACCGTTATGCTGCCGGCCTGCCTGGAACTGAGAAACGCGGGTTTGCTTGAACTGACGCGCTCATGGTCGGGCGGGTGGCTTACGGCGAACCTCACGGCAACCGTTACCGCCGGCCTTATCCTGCTGCCCACCATAGGGGGTCAGTATATCGGCGGTTTCCTGGCCGAACGCTTCGACCTGCGCCTGACCTATCTGCTGTTTCATGCCGCAACCATCCCGGCTGTCCTGTTCATGGCCCATGCTTTTGACCTTCCGCTTGTGTTCGCTGCAGTTGCCTATTTTTTCTTTCTGCTCGGAACGCAGCCGGTAGAAAACACGCTGCTCGCGCAGTATACGTCGGAGCGGTTCCGGCATTCGGCATTCGGCATGAAATTCGCCCTTACGTTCGGTGCCGGTGCACTGGTGGTCAAGCTGATCGAATATGTCAAAAAAAACGGCAGCCTTGAAGACGTCTACCAGCTGCTGGCCGGGGTATCGTTGCTTCTGGTGTGCTGTATCGTCGTTCTGATCGCCGTGACGCGGCCGCCCCGCTCTACACTGCACTAACAGGAGAGTAGCGTGAGACGGCATTGTCGCCAGATTTTTCATGCCCTGACTGAAGCTTATAATAAACCGGCATAGATATTTTTTTTATACGGGCATTCCAGCCATGCCGAAATACACCGAGAGTGCCAAAATTGACCGTGAACACCTGTGGCATCCCTATACGTCAATGCTGCACCCCCTGCCCGTATATCCGGTTGTGTCGGCCTCGGGCGTGCGCATAGCCCTGCAGGACGGCCGACAGCTTATTGACGGCATGTCGTCATGGTGGGCATGCATTCACGGCTACAATGTTCCTGAGCTGAACGCTGCCGCTGCAGCCCAGCTTGAACGCATGGCGCATGTCATGTTCGGCGGACTCACGCATCAGCCCGCCGCAGACCTGGCCGTGCGTCTGCTTGACCTGCTCCCCGCAAGTCTTGAGAAGATCTTTTTGTGCGATTCCGGATCAGTCGCGGTTGAGGTCGCCATGAAAATGGCCCTGCAGTTCTGGCATGCGGCCGGACACCCGGAGCGCAGACAGTTTCTCACCGTTCGCGGCGGATATCACGGCGACACATTTCACGCCATGGCGGTCTGCGATCCCGTTACCGGCATGCACGGCCTGTTTGCAGGCTCGCTGCCGTCCTATTTTTTTGTCCCCAGGCCGCCGTGTCGTTTCGGCGATCCCTGCCGCCCGGAAGACATCGCACCGCTTGAGGATATGCTGCAGCGCAACCATACTACAATCGCAGCTGTGATCCTGGAACCCGTTGTGCAGGGCGCGGGAGGGATGTATTTTTATTCATCTGAATATCTTGCCGGGGTTCGCAGATTGTGCGACCGTTTTGACGTACTGCTGGTCCTGGATGAAATCGCCACCGGTTTCGGCCGCACCGGCCGCATGTTCGCCTGTGAACATGCGGGCATCACGCCGGATATCATGTGCATCGGTAAAGCAATGACCGGGGGGTACCTGAGCCTCGCGGCCGCCATAACCACCCGGCGTGTGGCAGACCGGATATCAAACGGCAAACCCGGCCTTTTCATGCACGGGCCTACATTTATGGCGAACCCGCTGGCATGCTCTATTGCCTGTGCGAGCATAGACAAGCTGACCATAAGTCCATGGCAGGAACGCGTCCACGCCATTGAACGACAGCTCACAACGGAACTGGCGCCTGCAGCCGGGCTTGATCACGTTGCCGAGGTCCGCACTCTGGGCGCCATCGGTGTGGTGGAACTGAGGCGGCCTGTTGATATGGCCCGCATCCAGGAACGTTTTGTCGAACAGGGCGTATGGATCCGCCCGTTCGGCCACCTTGTATACCTGATGCCGCCGTATGTAATCAAACCTCAGGACCTGCAACGTCTTACAGGTGCAGTCGTCAATGTGCTGCAGGATGCAGGCGTCGTGCTTGAAGGTGGACTAGACAACAGCGGAAATACCGGCATATAGAGTTTAATACAGGCTCCAATAATTCTAATAAAAATTACTAATTTTATTTTTAATATGCGCTTTTTTTCTTCGTCCTGTTTGACAATTAGTTCTTTTTCAGATACGATTTGGAAGATAAACAATACATTTTATAAAAGATTATTACATGCAGCAGGAACCAATCAATAACGATTTTATTCTGCGCAACAGGCGTTTTGCTATTATCATGACGCAAACCCTGCTGATACCGCTTGCATACTATTGCGCCCTCCTGCTGCGCTTCGACTTCGCAAACCCGGAACTATGGCAGGATATTTTTTTTAAAACAGTGCCCCTGCTGATAGTCTGCCGACTTGTTTTTTTCTACTACATTGACCTGTTCAGCGGATGGTGGCGCTATGTCGATTTTGAAGACATCGTCAAGATCGGCAACGCTGTTGTCTTCAGCAGCCTGCTTTTCATCGCCTGCATCGTTTTCATCTTCGGCCTGCACGGGTTCCCCCGTTCTGTTCTGATTCTTGACCCTGTGCTTATGTTTCTTGCACTGTGCGGTATTCGAATGGTGGCCCGTTTCCTGCGTCAGAAAATTGAGCACCACCGCGCAAAGGGCACGGCCAAACGGGTACTTATCATGGGCGCCGGCAATACCGGTGTAACCGTACTGAAGGAAATCAAAAACAGCCCGGTACTCAATCTTGTTCCGGTCGGGTTCGCAGACGACGATATCAGTAAAAAAGGAGTACGAATAAAAAATTTGAGCGTGATGGGCACACATGAGGATATCCCGGAAATTGCACGCACGCATAACATCGACGAAGTTCTGATAGCGGTTCCCTCGGCCCCCTACCATCAGATAAAAAAAATTCTTGCTGTATGCGAAGACGCCGGCATTGCCTACAGGACCATGCCCGGTATCGCAGATATCATTGCCGGACAGACCTTTATCAGCAACATGCGCGACGTGCATCCGGATGAACTGCTGGGCAGGCCGAAGGTCTCATTTGAGAGCGATCGGGAGCGGCTGCGCGAGGAAATAGAAAACAAGTGCATTTTTGTTACCGGCGCCGGCGGCTCGATCGGCTCTGAACTGTGCCGGCAGATAGCCCTTTTTAACCCGTCCAGCCTTATAATGTATGAGCGTGATGAAAGCCATCTGTTTTATATCGACCATGAAATCAGAAAAAAACATCCCGACCTGAATGTTGTCTCAATAATCGGCGATATCCTTAACCGGCAAAAATTCGCCCATCTGCTGTCAGCCCATCAGCCCGATTGTATTTACCATGCTGCAGCCTATAAGCATGTACCCCTTATGGAAACCCAGCCCGCGGAAGCGCTCACAAACAATGTAATCGGAACGAAAATAATTTCAGAGCTTGCGATACAGTATGAAATTCCCAAATTTGTATTCATTTCCACCGATAAGGCTGTCAATCCATCAAGTGTCATGGGTACATCAAAACGCATGACCGAAAAACTCCTGCAAACGCACAGCAACACCCCAACCAGATTCATTTCGGTGCGCTTCGGCAATGTGATCGGCAGCAGCGGCAGCGTTATACCGCTGTTTAAAAAACAGATCGCGGAAGGCGGCCCGGTGACGGTAACCCATCCGGATGTTACGCGCTTCCTCATGACCATTCCGGAAGCCGTGCATCTGGTCCTGCTGGCAGGCTCACTCGGCCGGGGGAGTGAAATTTTCCTGCTCGATATGGGCAAACCCGCCCGGATTGCCGACCTTGCAAAAAGCCTGATCGAACTTTCCGGCCTGAAGCCAGACAAGGATATCGCCATTAATTATATCGGGCTGCGTGAGGGAGAAAAACTCCATGAGGAGCTGTACTGGGAAGGAGAAGATATCTTCCCGACGGCACACAAAAAAATTCGCCGTTTAGACAAAACCGATTTCAACTACCTCCATTATACAATTCAGGTCCAGGAACTTGAAAAACTTCTCACCGGCGGACACCCCGCAGATCAAAAGCTGTTTTCAATCATGTGCGAAATGGTGCCTGAAAACATCCTCGACCTGAAGCGGTTTGAAAAACGCCCCCCCAAGCTTACCCTGGCCAAGGCCTCGCAGGAGTGATAGCGCTGATCAGCGCCCGGCGGGAAAGCGGTTTGTCTGCGTCGTTAATCCTCACCATGTAACCGTGCCGGATGTTGCGGCGCGGTTTCTCCACAAACATGCTTGTAAAGCACATTAAGCTTGCAGCGTCCGGCCTCAGGTTGAGAAACGGAAACTGCTTCATAAGCACAGCGATACTGCTACTCGGGTAGATCGGTAATACACCCGTGTCGCCTCAGCAGGCAATGCACCCCGCACGTGATGCGGGGTGCATTACACAGCATGCTGGATCCCGGCTATCCGCTATCGCTTCTGCCGGGATGACAAAGGGTTCGCGCTCGTCCATCCTCCGTAGCAGGCTACTGCGGAGGACGGGCGCTTCTTCGAAATGACAACAAGGTTACACTAGTCTGAAAAATGCTCTAATGCTATTGAAAAAATCTTTTTATACAGGCTGTTCAAAAATGTCCGGATGCAGGGCGCACGAAACCATGGGGAATGAGGCGTACTTTTCTGTACGTCGTGTGTGGCACACCGCCGCAGATGGGCATTTTTCAACAGCCTGCTAATGTTGCTGAAAGCCGTCATCGAGCAGGCGCGCGGCCTGGTAAAGATCGTCGGCCAGGTGCGCGGCATTGCAGCTTTCCTCGGGTGCCTGCGCATCGGCATACACCCCCCCCTGCCTGCGGATACGGACGGTTTGCCAGCCAAGCCTGCGCGGTGCCGCAAAGTCCTTGAGCGGATTATCACCGATGTACACGTACCCGGACGGGCTGCCGCCCAGGGCCTGCATGATCTTTTCAAATCCGGTTGTGCTTGGTTTCCAGCAATCCCGGCCCAGCCGATCGGTTAACATAACGACACTGAAATAATGTGCGATATCAAGCGCGGCCAGCTTGGCCGTCTGGGCCTGCTCGTAGCCGTCACTTAACAGTGCCAGAACCTTGCGTCCGAAAAAATAGTCAAGCACAACACGGGCCTCCGGGTACAGGCTGATATCCGGCCTGTGCGTACGGTATACCGCGACCAGTTCATCGATCAAATCCCGGCGGGGAACAACACCGCAGTCTTCAAGAACCCGGTTGAACACAGCCCGCCGCTCCCCCGCTGCAAACCGGTCCCACATGGTGCGGGAAACATCATGAGCGACAATGCCCTGCTCCTGCAGGCAGACACTGACAGCCCTGAAACCGCTTTGCACATACTGGTGCTCAGGATACAGCGTATCATCCAGATCAAACACGACAACCCGAACCGACCCGAGGTTTGCAGCGTCGTGCATATCGAAGTGCCTGGCGTCCATGATAACATCCTGTTGCCGGGGTTCAGCACTCTCCGCATTGCGCTATCGCCGGCAGGCCCTGTAAAAAAACGGCATCGTCAAAGCGCAGCATATATACGCCCGGCGTAAAGGAACAGCGCACATCGCCGGGGTCGATACCGCGTGCCATATTGAGCAGCCAGCGCGGAAAATCAGCTCCAGCGTGCAGGGACAGCGGGGTACCACCACCGAAGCGCGGGTTTATTTCTATAAAAGACACCCGGCCTTCAGAAGTGCGGATGCACTGTACATTGATCACGCCACGCGCGCCGCGAAGCCTGTTGCCCAGCCTCCAGCCCGCATCCATGACGTTTGGGTCCATCTCGATAACGCTTTTGCTGACCTCGCCCGCGCGTACTTCTATGCGCCGCCGGGGCACAATACAGCGCAGGACCCCGCTGAAATCATAAAACATATCGAGCGTGAATTCATGGCCGGCAACATACTCCTGCAGGATCGGACGCTCCACATACTCCCTGAAAAAAATAAGCTCTTTTGTACTGTTGATCTTGAAAATTCCCCTGCTGGCGCTGCCGTCAAGGGGTTTTATGAACAGCGGATAGCGATATTGGTCCTCGCGTCCGTTTTCAAGCGCGAACACATTCGGTGTATCGATACCGAGCTGCTTGAAAAAATCATACGTTGTATACTTGTTCATGGTCGCCTCGACAAGGTCCGGTTCGCATACCACGACGTTTGTCCCGACCCGGGCAAAATCAGGGCGGCTTTGGGCAAGCTTCATCAAGTCTGTGTCAATTAACGGAAACAACAGGTCTACCTTTTTACGTGCACATAACCCAAGAAGGCAGTCGATATAGCCGGGATCGTCAATGCGGCAGATAAGCCGTGCCTCATCAAGTTCATGCAGGGCCGGTGCATCAGGCGATGCATCGACACCAAAGATCCGGCCGGATATGTTGTAACGTGCATAGGTGTTCCTGAAGTGGCGTATCAGGGCGACGCGGCGGCCAACGTTTGTAAATAATATATTCAAGGGTTTTGAAACCATCGTGCTGCTCCTGCACGGCGCGGGTGAACTGCTTGTCTTTTATAGAGAGATCCTTTATTCTAACATAAACACAAACGTATTACAGCCAGGAAAAACCGCCAGCCCCGGAGGCCGCACAACAATGCGCAACAGCGCCGACCGATTCCTCCGCAATGAACCCCTGAGTCGCCATATCCGCATCGGCACCGGCGGGCCGGCAGCATTGCTGGCATTTGCCCATAGTGTTGAGGAGGTACGCGACGCAGTACTGATAAGCCGTGAGCGCGGCTGGCCCCTCATGGTGCTTGGCCGGGGATCAAACATCATCGTGGCCGACGAGGGATATTGCGGCACCATGCTGAAGCTGGGAGGATCATTCGACGGGATAGCAATAGATTCACGACAGGGCACAGTCAGGGCCGGCGGCGGTGCAGCACTCATGCGTCTTGGGCTGTTCATGGCACGGCAGGGGTTTTCTGATTTCATCTATATGGCCGGCATTCCCGGCAGCGTGGGCGGGGCGGTGCGCATGAACGCGGGCATCGACCACAACCGGGCGATCGAAAAGGATTTCCTGCGCGCGCTCGCGTTTGATCCGAATGCCGGCACAACACTGATGCTGGAAAAAAACGATCTGGCCTTCGGATATCGCAGCTCCAGCCTGGCGCGCCTTGACCTGATCATCCTTGAAGCTGTCTTCCGCCTGCCGCATGGGCGGGTTGCACCGCAGGACTCACTTAAAGCCTTGCGTGCACTTCTAAACAAACGCCACGCCGTGCAGCCGCGCTGCTATCATACATTCGGATCAACCTTCAAAAATCCTCCCGCCCCCGCCCGCAGCGCGGGATGGTATCTTGACCAGGCCGGCATGCGGGGCATGCAGGTGGGCGGGGCGAGGGTATCAGCTGAACATGCAAACTGGATTGTAAACACCGGCACTGCAACCACGGCTGACATCCTCGGCCTGATGTGCATGGGCCGCAGCCGTGTGCTTGAAAACTTCGGCATTCATTTGAAGGAAGAGGTAATTGTCGTTCAGGCACCGGAACACTGCCCGCCTGTTTAAAAAACCAGTTGCCACCCGATTCCCGATGCACGTCTGCAAAATTTCTACATCGTTTTAACAACACTTTTCAGCGTTTCAACAACGTAGTCGATCTGCTCGTTGGTGATGGCATTAAAAAAAGGCAACGCGAGCGTATGGGCGGCAATTTCTTCCGTTACCGGAAAATTACCGGGCTTGTAGCCGAACATCTTGCGGTAAAAGGGCTGCAGATGAATGGGGGCGAAATAATTACTGCAGGCAATCCCCTTTGCGCGCAGCTTTGTCATAATGAGGTCACGGTCTTTACGCTTGAACTCGTCCGTCAGCCGCACGACATATACAAACCAGCCAAGCCTTACATTCGACCCGCAAAATGGCGGCATAACAAAGGACAGCGTATTGAGACGCTCGGCATAATAATTAGCAATGTCCTGACGCCGGGCGAGGATCTCCTCTATGCGCAGCAGCTGTGAAAGGCCGAGGGCGCAGTTTATATCGCTGATACGATAATTATATCCTAAACGGGTGTGCGCGAACCAATCCTCGCTGTTCACCGCCCTGCCCTGATTGCGCAGGCTGCGGCACATATCGGCAATTTTCCGGTCATCGGTTACAATAAGCCCGCCCTCGCCGGTCGTTATCTGCTTATTGGGATAGAATGCAAATACAGAAGCATCCCCGAAAGAACCGGCCTTCGCGAATTTTTTCCAGCGCTTCTCCGGCCTGTCGTCCGGACTGCGGTACTGGGACCCAAGCGCTTCGGAGCTGTCTTCGATGAGCCGGACATTATACTTTTCCGCAAGGTCGTAGAGCGTATCCCAGTCCACCGGATGTGCGAATATATCGACCGCCATAATGGCTTTTATACGCCGGCCCCGGTCTTTTTTGAGCGCAGCCTCGATCAGACCGGTCGAAAAATTAAGGTCATCGCGGTTTATATCGACGAAAAGAGGTTCTGCGCGTTCAAAGAGCATGCAGTTGGCAGACGCGATAAAGCTGAAGGGCGAGGTAATGACCTGGTCGCCGTCGGCAATGCCAAGCGATTTTACGATCAGGTGCAGGGCGCTGGTACCGCTGTTGACGGCAACGCCGTATTTTCTTCCGGCGTAGGCCGCGCCCGTGCATTCAAACTCCTCGAGCTTCGGGCCGAAGCTTAACGCATTGGAGTTCAATACATCCTGAACAAGCTCCCTCGATTTTTCGGTAATATCCGGCGCCGCCAGGGGAATCGTCATACGGCCACTCGCAGGCTTTGCGTGTTTCTGGCAGAGCGTGTTAATTGCCTCGATAATATAGTCGACATCATCAATACTCATGCCCGGATAAATCGGCAGGGAAACAGTGCGCGCATACAGCCATTCCGAATTGACAAATTCACCGATATTGTACTTATACAGCTGCCGGTACACCGGATGGCGGTGCAGGGGAATGAAGTGCACAGACGTTCCGATACCTTTTTTCTGGAGCTGTTCCATGAACTCATTACGGGTAATGGTGAGCGTCTCCAGCCGCAGCTTTATGACATACAGGTGCCAGGAGCTGCGCACATAGTCTCGAACCGTCGGCGGAATAATATAGTCGTTCCACGCAAACCCCTGCGTATAACGCTCGGCAATGGCGCTCCGTTTTTTCCACATTTTGTCGACCTTGCGCAGTTGCGCAAGGCCAAGCGCGGCCTGTATATCGGTCATATTATATTTATAACCGATATCGCTCACCTCGTAATACCAGTTGCCGCGTTTGCTGTAGCGCTTCCAGGCGTCCTTGCTTATGCCGTGCAGCCTCAGCGTGCGCATCAGTTCGGCATACTCCTCATTTTCAGTTGTTGCAATTCCGCCTTCGCCCATCGCAAGGGTCTTTGTAGCATAAAAACTGAATGCCGTTATATCGCTGAGCGCTCCGACAGGTTTACCCTTGTAAAACGAAGGGAAACAATGCGCGGCATCTTCAACAACGTGCAGAGCGCGACTTTTTGCAAGGCTATTGATCTCGTCCATATCGCAGGGCTGACCGCCGAAATGTACCGGAACAATTGCACGGGTTTTCTTGGTTATGTTGCGCTCTATCTCGTCGAGCATGATATTGTGCGTATCGCGGTTGACGTCGACAATCACCGGCTTGGCGTTAAAATAACGGACCACTTCACCGGTTGCGGCAAACGTAATGGACGGGACAATAACTTCGTCGTTTTCCTGCAGATCGATGGCTTTCATGGCGAGATGCAGTGCGGCAGTACAGGAATTCACCGAAACGGCGTATTTCGCCCGCACTCTTTTTTTAAAGGCCTGCTCAAATTTGATCGTTTTGGGCCCCATTGTGAGCCAGCCGTTTGCGAGCGTATCGCGTACCTCACTCATTTCATCTTCATCGATACACGGCTTATGAAAAGGTATGTCTCGCATTGTCCGTCCCCGCAAGCTGTTATGGTTTGTGTTGCCGTGCCTGCGCCTCGCCAGGATCCGGTTAAAACCGGCCCCAAACACCTTTCACGCTCGCAAACATCGGCAGTCTATCATAATTAAAAGGCTGGCACTATGGTATTTTTTGCAACTAACCGTTCTCTCTGACAACCCGCAGAAACATGCCTGACGATCTGGTCTGATTAAGCGTCCTCATAGAAAAAGTATGCACACGGAAAAATCCGATATACAAGTTGTACGACGGTGAAAAATAGGTTATACAGATTTCATCGGCCTTATGTTTACAAGCCCATCGAGCACAGGTGCCTTGGTATAAAAATCTCCATCCGGTTACGGCAGTAGGCGGGCAGAGCCCGGCAAGACTGCCCGGATACAGTTTTAAAAGCCGCGGCGGGAAAGCAGCCCTATGGCAACGTCACTTATTACCGGCGGAGCAGGATTTATCGGATCGCACCTTGTTGAGGCCTGTCTTGAGAAGGGCCATCAAGTTATTGTGATTGACAATCTTTCTGCGGGCAAAAAAGAAAACCTGCCGATCGGATGTCCTGAATTGCACTTCATACAGGGTGACATAACCGATCAGCGGACCGTACAGCACATCGCAACCGAACATCCGGACATTGATTATGTTTTTCATTTGGCCGCACGTATATCCGTTCCTGAGACCATGGCCGATCCTGTCCGTGCACATGCCGTTAATTTTGGCGGCAGCCTTCTTTTAATGGAGACCTTTCGGGAATCGCGCCTGAAAAATTTCATTTTTGCCAGCTCTTCGGCCGTCTACGGAGATACAAAAACCATACCCATACCCGAAAATGTACCCACGTTGCCGATCAGCACCTATGGCGCTGACAAGCTAATGGTCGAGCACTACCTTCGTATTTATAGTAATTCTTTCGGCCTACCGTTCGTTGCCTGCCGTTTTTTCAATGTCTTCGGCGAACGCCAGGACCCGTCTTCACCCTACTCAGGGGTTATTTCAATTTTTTTTGACAAAGCTATGGCCTGGAAAAATGGTGCACGGGATCCCCTGGTTATCTACGGTGACGGGTGCCAAACGAGAGACTTTATTTATGTCACGGATGTGGTCAAGGCCCTTGTGTTTTTGGCAGAGAAGCCGTCTGTGCGGGGATGCGTTTTTAATCTGGGCTATGGGCAGCAAACAACCGTTGCGGAACTCGCCCGCCAGGTAATGAGCATTGTAGGCGTTGATTGTGCAGTCAGGTTTCAGGAATCCCGCGCCGGAGATATCAGGCATTCAGCAGCTGATATTACAAAACTTCTGTCAACCTCTTTTGGGTTTAACTTTAGTTTGGAAAAAGGCCTGCAACACCTGGTTGGCGTTTCACGCTCTGCGCATCCGGAAATACAGCCTTAGCTTAAGCGCTTGATATAATAACTACGGCCTGAATATTTCACTAATAACGCAATACATCTTCTAGTGGCACTAGAAAAGGACGATCACAGCAGGCCTTAACAGCTTTGGCGGTTTTACATCTCGATGAAAAATGTCATCCCCGCAGCATCAAATCAAGCTCCGACCGATTTACCTGATCTGCCCCCCGTTACAAAACCCAGAAGACGGGGAGAGAGGGCATTCAGTCCCTTGCTGAGCAAAAGAGACAAAAAAATCACAAAAGCAGGGCCAGCAAAATACAGAACAAGGGTCATCGCATCGGTACTGGGACTTAGCAAACGATAGGCAAGCTTCGTGACTATAGTCAGCAAAGGTTCGTGAACTGCAAAGACGAAAAAACTGCATGTTCCCGCCCATATCAAAAACTTTTTCGTGCGCGAGTGTTTGACTATCCATCCTGACAGACAAAGCGCAGCAGCAACCCCAAAAAAATACCGTCCCTATGTATATACCCATGAAAAGACACATCCCTTGCCGCGGTAGAAATCAAAACCAAAAACAAATAAAATGGAATTAACACTGCGGCGAAACGGTCAAGGGGAAAAATACTTATCCGCACAAGGACAAAGACTCTCCGGCGCAAAAAAAGCAACCGTTTCAATAGAAGGGATATACAGCGGCCAGCAGTCAAACATCCACAAACAAAAAAACACAAGCATTAAAAAACGTGGCTGCACTTCCATGACAAAACAAACCGCCGGTGTCAACAAAACCAGAACCATCAAATCCCGAATACATCAGAAATGATCTGCCAACGGTTTGTCGTCTGCGCCGATAATGCTATTAATATAATCAAAAACTCAAAATAACTGTATGGGCGGGATCTTGCCCGAAAAATATAATTTCGTCAATGGGCTATATTGGCCTGCTGCAATCACAAAAAGCATAACAATATTCCAAAACAAAAACGGGGCCAGAAGTGTTCTTATGCAGGGCTTGAACTTTACGGCGCAACTTTGCAGCGAACAGGAAAATTTAAAAAGAACAAATAACCCGACATCAGAAAAGCCAGCGGAACAGCTAAGCGGGCAAATCCTTGAGAAATCAAGCCCCGCACAAACGAAGACATATAGCCTGAATTTATGACACCTGCCGACCCATGGCCTAAACCAACCCGTGTGCTGTAAGCGTAGATGAAAACAACCCCGACCATGAGCGGAAACCTCAGGATATTGAGCCGATCAGAAGAGTTTTTTTCCATTTCAAACATACTCATAAACGGTATTCGCACATGCCGAAGCATCTAAATAAAACCTATTAATGCATGCCCAGCCATAGCAAGCGACCTTTCAAAACAGTGCGATTATTCAGGAGTTTGCTATGTGGCATGTAAAAATTTATTTGCTTTAAAAATAAATCTCTAATACTTGTATTGTTAGAAACCCGTGCAAATAACCACCCCCCTGCAAACGGGGGCTATTACTTTAAGAGGCTGCACGCCTCAACCATGTTGCCTTTTGTGCCGAACCAATCATACTGAGGCATCCGCAGCAACGAGTATATTTAAAATCGCCTCATTGGAAAATACCGGAATTGAACCAATTCCGGACAAACAGCTTGCTGAAAGGTCGTGTGTGAAAATTCTTGTAAATGCTTCAGGAGCAAAATATGGCGGAGCTCGGACCATAGTTGAAACATATGTCGCTTGGATAGGTGATCACGACAGAAGCAATGAATATATTGTAATTGCCGGTTTTGAAAACAAGTGCTTAGTTCGATCAAACATACGCTGGATAAAAAAAGCAACCTCGGGATTTTATTCATTTCTTTATACGACCATTTTAATTTTCTTTGATATGCGGCGCTTTGCACCAGATCTTATTTTCTCCTTTAACAACGTCAACTACATCTTCCCTTACATACCGCGTCTAACATATTTCCATCAGCTGAAGCTTTTCGAAAAAAAATTCGACAAAACATACTTCTTCAGGCTGGCCATAAAATACTTTCTTAAAAATACAAAATTTATTGTTCAATCTGAACACATAAAAAATCTATTTCATTCTGAATTCGGCCCACTGACAAACGTCTGCGCACGATGGCCGGGCTTTATTGTTCCTCGCCCAAAAGCAACAAACATTCTCAAAGAAATCCTTAAGAAACACGCTGGCAAAAAACTCCTTGTGTGCCCCTATTCCTCAGTTGAGTCAAAGCATAAAAATTTTAACTTTATTCTCTCCCGGCAAAATACTTTAAAAGAAAAAAACTTCGTCGTACTTGTTACCGCACCACAGCCAGACTCGCCCGAAACCAGCGTTGTCGATTTTGCCGGCATGCTTCCCAGAGATGTTTTATATGCCCTATACATGCAGGCCGACGCGATGCTTTTTCCGTCAACCCATGAAACGCTGGGGCTGCCGATTTTCGAGTTCGCTGAAACCGGCAAGCCTGTTTTAGTATACGACCGTGCATACATACGACCGTATTACGAAAAATTCAAAAGGCCCCGCAATATAATTCTTTTCACCGATGAAACCTTTTCAAGTTCACTTGATAAAATCTCAACAGACTATTGTGTTCCGCCTTGCAAACGTTATCGCCAAGGTGAATGGGAAAATCTTTTCGACGTAAACTAAAAAATTCCTACGGTAAGGGCCGCGAAACATGCCTCGGAAAATCATTTATTTCTATATCATTCTTGCTGTTTTCTGCAGCAGGGCATCAATCACCATGGCTCAATGCCCGTCCGGGTCCCTGCACGATGATGAATTTTGTTACGCTATCTCAGAAAAATACGCAACAATTACCGGTTATACGGGCAAAGCTGAGAACCTCGAAATCCCCAGCCGCATAAACGGAACCCCTGTTTTGCATATCGGTAACGAGTCTTTTTATAAAAACAAGCATATTAAAACTGTCACAATCCCCGAAGGTGTTGCCAGTATAGGCAGCAAGGCATTTTACCGCTGCAGACGACTTTCCGCCATAGCCCTTCCGGGCAGTTTGAGTAGCATCGGCAGTTATGCATTTTATGGCTGTCGCTCACTAAACGGCATCGACATCCCTGACAGCCTAAAAATTATTGATGATTATGCATTTATGCGCTGCAGCCGCCTGACAGATCTAAAAATCGGCAACGGGACATCGACTATCGGAACCGGTGCTTTTCAAAATTGCGCGCGATTGGAATCGGTGAGCATGGGCTATGCAGTCGAACGCATCGGCGCAATGGTTTTTTTTAAATGCAAGGCGCTATCGAAAATTTTTATCCCTTGCGGCGCTGAGAGTATTGGCAGTAACGCATGCGAGGGCTGCAAGCGGCTTATGAGTATTTCGATACCCGCCAGCATAAAAACCATCGGCAGCAGGGCCTTCAGTAATTGTAAATCCATGGAGCGAGCTTTTTTTTCAGGCGATGCCCCTCGGGTAGGAGACGATGTTTTTTTTAAAACAGCAAAAAATTTTACCGTTTGTCATTCCCCGGAGGCAAATGGATTTCTTGATCATCCATGGAGCGACTACAATGCACAGGCATGTGAATTCAGCCAACCACCAAGCCTGGGTGAACCCTTTATCGTAGGAACCTGGACTGCGTTATCCAGTGATCCTCGGATCCCCTGTGTGGTGTTCAACAACACATCAGTACTCTGGACGTATGCACAGCCGTCCTTGACATGCCAGGAACCACTAGTACATAAACTTTTGTTCCGACCTGCTGGAACATTATCATGGACTGTAGTCGAACCGCTATCCTCAGGCGACACCGGGACCGTCTGGATAGAACAGTTTGCCAGGATTACAGGCACCGGATTGTTTGAATTGAAATATTCCGCGACAAACTGTGAGGGCCAAACCGCCTGCTCTGAAATGTACTATGTATGTATTGAGGGAGATACAATAGACATTACAAGACCGCCATATAATGCCGCCGGCGACGGTGTTACAAACGACCGCCCGGCAATTATCAGGGCGCTCGAGGTTGCCGCCGCCAGATTCTTGGACGGGGAAGAAAAGACGGAAATTTTCTTCCCGGCTGGAGACTATGCACTGCTGAACGACGCGGTTCCGACGGCCCCTGCCGGCATTTCTTATTATCTGCCCAATGGATTCAGTGGCCTGACCATTCGTGGTGCGGGCATCAACCAATCAAGAATACTATGGACCGATGGAGCCTCCCCAAACAGTGAGCAAAACCGACTCCAACCCGACAGCTACCCTATGGCTATTTCATTGAAGCCGGCCGCAACAGATCCTGAGGGCGAGGACAGACTACCAGCCGACGGGGAGCGCTTAAGCCTGATAACGTTCACTGATATCAGCATATGGGATGACAATCCGGTTGGTCATCAAAGAAATCCCCCGACAGGGGAGGAGACGCATGGCTTTAGCGTTGCGTATGCAGACCATGTAACATTCAAAAATGTTGGCGTTTATAATATTGGCGATGAGGGGCTCATTAGTGCTCATTGCTCACAGGTATTATATGAAAATATCATAGGGGAAAACTGGCTGTATACAGCCAACCCATACCTCCCCGCCATAATCGACATAATGCATGATTGCAATGATATACTGATCGAAGACTGTACAATCTTTCAAAACAGTCCGACCGGCGGTGTCGGTATCCAGATAGAAGCCCAGGGCGATGGAGATATATCAAATATACTTATCCGTAACAATATAATAGGAGGCCTTCGGGCGCCGGTGGTGATACATACCGGCGCGGCCTACTTTGAAACAAAAACGCATGATATCTCCATAACAGACAACACATTCGGCAACAGCACGTACCGGGGGAAAGCCGGTATCCAAAAAACTTCAGCATCGAACACGATCCATGACATCAGTATCATGGGTAATCATATCCGCAATATGACGGTCGGCATTGAGCTTCTTTCCGGGGTCTATACAGAAATGAATAACTTTATAATCAGCGACAACACAATTGAAGATATCCGCTTTACATCCGGTCTGACCGGAATCGGCATACTGATTCGAGGTTCCGGTCTATCCATATCGGACAATGTTATCGACAATTGCGACAGCAGTGCGGTTCTTTTTTGCAATGCAGCAGACGTTGAAATCAGTGGGGGTGTGTTCAGCAATTTGAACCGTGCGACCACAACCTTCGCCGGCATAGGGCGGTGGTGGGGAAGCGTACTTGAAAGAGTCCACATAGACGGCATTACTTTGATAAACGGCAGGGGGACAGGCATAAATGGCGCCGACGTCATGACCGTAGAAAACAGCATAATTGATATGGATATGGCCAGACCCGCGAAAGCAGCCTCAGGGGTTCAACAACTGATTAACAACACGCTAAATGCACCGATCGGCCTCAGCTCCGGGGCATCCTATCACATAAACGGGAATGACTTTATTTTGCAGGTTGATCCGGGAGAAGCCCTGATTCCTCTTGTGGGAAATGAGGACACTGATATTATCAATAACAGGTTCGATTATTGCTGTACGGGTTCTCCAAGCTACGCAATAACAATGCGTGCGCAAGACGGGCGAAAATGTTCACGCATACGAATCACCGGTAACAATTTTCATAATACCGTACTTCCGTCGGGCAGGGCTCCAATCAACATACAGGCCTATGATGCAATATCAGGCATTGTCATAGAGAATAATATCTTACCGACCGGAGTCGAAAACGCAGCTAATACCATTGCCGTGCCTGATGGCGCCACCCTGCCTCAATCAAACACACTCTGGGTACAAGGTTCACCGGGCGGATCTGCAACATCCGACATCCTGGCAATTGACAACGCCTTTGCAATCGGAGACATATGCACCTATATCGGCATGAATGATTCCCGGCCTATCACTATTAAAAACGGTGCAAATACATCAATCGGCGAAGATAGAATATTAAAATCACACGACGAATTGTCTGTTCGATGGGACGGCTTTCAGTGGGTGGAACATTTTTAAGAAATATGCGCTCATGGAAAAATTTTTGCTTTATGTAAAAAAAAACAGTACCGAAACTATCGTCCCGCACTCGCGGACTTTCAATACAGGCTCTTGGCTTCTGGCGATATGAACATGCTGTATAATTTTTTTGACCGGCAGGACGAAGCGCATATAAAATATTTTAAGCCCCATAGCTTCGACCATGACGGGCTCAAATATGTGCTGACAGCAAGCAGTTTTTTAGCATTCGGCTACTTTCACGGTCCGGAGTTGATCGGATATTTCATACTCAGACTATTTGCCAATAAAAAAATTTTTCCCGGCGCTATTGTTGATCCGAGCTACAAACGATCCGGTACAGGCAAAAGCATGGCAGCACTCATGTATTGCATTGGCCAGAGAGCTTATAAAACAGTCTCAAAAGACAATATCGCTTCTCTGAAAACACATAAGTATGCGTTTGTAAAAAACCTGCCCAAAAACTATGTGCTTCTCAAATATGTTGATTGAATAACGGTGAAAGGCCGGAATATTAGCTATGCAGAACATGTTTGCACATTTTTTCAAGGCTCCCCCCAATGCTGTATTCCTTTTTGCCAAGGGCAGAGTCGGACTTTACGCTGTTTTGCAGGCATTGGGACTGGGTCAGGGAGATGAAATTATCGTACCGGGCTATACCTGTATGGTAGTTCCCAGCGCAGCCCGGTTTTTAAAACTACGGTGCCACTATGTCGATATTGATCCCAACACATATAATATCAACCCCGCGCTGCTTGATGCCTGCCTTTCACCTGCCACCAAAGCAGTTATTGTTCAGCACACATACGGCATACCGGCCGACATGGATCTGATTATGCAATGGGCTGAAAAAAACAACCTTGCGGTGATTGAAGACTGCTGCCACGCTTTCGGCTCACAATACAGGGGGCGTCTGTGCGGCACATTCGGAACGGCCGCTTTTTTTTCAGGACAATGGAACAAGCCCTTTTCAACTGGGCTGGGAGGCATGCTGCTTCTTAATGACCACTCACTTCTGCCTGCTCTGCAGACCATCTATAACAAAACAGGAGCTATTTCGTTTGCCGAAAACCTCCGCTTGACACTCCAGATCGCCGCTTATAATACATGTGTAACACCGCGCACCAACGCGATAATAACGCGAGCGTACCGCCTGCTATCACGGCTGGGCATTGCGGCCGGATCATCGACGAACGAAGAACTTGCCGGAACAATGCCGCCGGGATATCTAAAAAAAATGGCCGATGTCCAAATGCGGGAAGGAGCTAAAAATCTGCTTCAAATTGACGAAGATATTGCCGCGCGCAAAAAAAATACCGCCCGATATACCAGCCTGCTGTATAACACGCCCTTCAAGGCACTTGAAAACTGCAACGAGCAGGACTGTCTTCTTTTGCGCTATCCGGTAAGGGTCGCCAACAAGCAGGAATGCCTGCGCCAGGCTGCACGCGACCAGCTTGAAATTGGCTCATGGTTTGAAGTACCACTGCATCCGGAGGGCACTGACATGGCGGCCTTTGACTACCGACAGGGGATGTGCCCCGAGGGCGAGAAGGCCTGTCGTGAAGTTATTAATTTACCGACCCATAAGAAAATAGACGATCGCGAAATTGAACGGGTTATGCACTTTTTACATACCTATGCACGCCCGGCACGTTAGTCCGTGGACGCAGAGGAAGTCAGAAAAAAATTAGCGGTTTTCAAGCTCCGCTTAAGCATGGCGACAACTTCATCAAGCCGGCAATCACTCCTCAGAATAATATCAGCTCTGCCCCTGGTGGGCTCTACATACTGCAGATGCATAGGCCGGACACTTCTTAGATATTGATCGGCTATATCATCAATGGTGCGGCCCCGCTCGCGCATATCCCGTTTTATTCTGCGCAGCAGGCGCATATCGGCTTCCTCTTCAACAAAAATTTTCAAATCAAACAAATCGAGCAGTTCCGGTATAGCAAAAATAAGTATTCCGTCCACAAGCACAATCGGCTTTGGCTGCAGACTGACAGTATGTGATGTACGGCTGTGCGTGGCAAAATCGTAGCAAAATTTTTCAATCGACCTGCCGGCCTTCAACAAAGCAATGTGCTGTGCCAGCACATGCGCATCCAGCGCATCAGGATGGTCAAAATTGACAAGGCAGCGTTCTTTAAACGGCAGAGCTGAAAGATCACGGTAATACGCATCAGCATCCAGATATACGATGTATGCAGTCCCAAGTGCATCGGTTATTAACCTGGCAAGGGTCGTTTTTCCCGAACCGGTTCCGCCGGCAATACCTACGACAAAAGCTCGTTTTACTGACATAGCCTGTATGTCACTCAAGCATCATTGCTGCTGATGTTTGTAACCATTCCATATTCGCGCACTATATCAACTACCACGTTTTCGGAAGCTGATTTCATGGCGGCAAATGAAGCCAGCGTTACATTCACAAATTCCGCAAAAGGAATAGGTGGTTGGCCGCCTGCCCGGATACTCTCCACAAACGCGTCAAATTCGGCAGTGTGTCCCTTGTCCTGCCTTGATGTCTTGAAACGCTTAAAACCGCTGAAACCGTAGCCTACCGTACGGCGAAAATTGTCTATCTCCAAGACCCGGTTATTGCTGAAAACCTGCAGCAATTCCTTGGGATAACTCTTGGCACCGTTCGAAAAATAATTTACAGAGCCAATCGAACCGTCCTCGAAACGTAGCACTATAGACATCTTGTCTTCACGGGTTGCGACTCCCCCTCCGACCATGGCCGAAGATACGGTTGTAATCTTGCTTCCTGTCAAAAACACCATCAAGTCCATAAAGTGGCAGGCTTCCCCGATAATCCGCCCTCCTCCAAGGTTCATATTATGCACCCATGATTCCGGCGGTATATATCCGGCATTGACCAGCATGTTCATACACAGTGGCTCACTTCTGCCAGCCAAGAGCGCTTTAGCCTTTTGAGTATGCGGCGAAAACCTGCGGTTAAATCCCACCATAATAATTTGGCCCGGATGCTCCCGGGCAACTTTTACTATGTCGCGCACCTCTGCTGCATTCATTGCTAAAGGCTTTTCAACAAACACATGCTTGCCGGCCCTGAGTGCTTCCATTACAAATGACGCATGCAGGTTATGCGTCAGAGGCAATAACACGCCGTTGATCTTCGGATTTTCGAATAGCTCTTTGTAATTTGTGGTAATCCGGGCGACATTATATTTGACGGCAAGGTGTTTGGCCATTGCGCCGTCAAGATCAGAAATACACTCAATAACGGCATCTGTTTTTGCAAGCGCGGGCATAAGAGTCATTTTTGAAAAATTACCCGCACCGACAACCCCCAGCACAGGCATCCCGGATGCCGTTACAGGGGTACTGACTATCTCGAAAACTGATGTGCGTTCAACACGGTCAGGGTACTCCAGAATCACGCCAAGCACCCCGGGATCTTTACTGATCATGTCATAGGCCTGTGGGCCATTGTCGATTGAAAAACGATTTGTTATAAGATCATCAACAACAAAACGTTTCGTCACCAGGGCATTGAGCACGGCTTCAAAATTACGCCGTTCGGACCAGCGGACAAAAGCGGGCGGGTAATCGTGGCCCGCCTGTTCGTACTTGTCGTCATAACGGCCCGGGCCATATGAACATGACACCTGAAAGGTAAGCTCCTTTTCATAAAAATCACTGCGCCTGAGGTTTAGGCCGACAACCCCTACCAGCACAATACGCCCACGTTTACGGCACATTTGCGCTGACTGGTGAACAATATCATCGGTCTTTGCCGAAGCGGTGATCAAAACACCGTCAACGCCCGCCCCCTCCGTCCAGGCTGCTGCGGCAGCGACGGGATCCCCGGAACCGCCTGCCAGCACGGTATGCGCCCCGAACTGTTCCGCGAGTTTCAGGCGTTTGGGGTTGATATCTACACCGAGCACGCGGCAGCCATGAGCAGCCAGCAATTGAACGCAGATCAGTCCGATAAGACCCATCCCGTAAACGACAAACGATTCCCCGAGGGTCGGCTGCATCAGGCGGATACCCTGCAGACCAATACTTGAAAGAACGGTAAAGGCTGCCTGTTCGTCGCCGACCGCATCGGGTATCTTTGCGCACAGCATTTCCGGAACGCAGACTATTTCGGCATGACAACCGTTGCTGACAACGCGATCACCGACCCGCAACCCGGTTACTGCCGGGCCGACATCAATAACCACGCCCGCATTGCAGTAACCGAGCGGTAAGGGTTCATCGAGACGTTTAAAGACCGTTTCCAGTGTGGGCTGCAGGCCGTCTGTTTTTATTTTGTCCAGAACCTGCCTGACTTTTTCCGGCTGTGACCGCGCCTTGGCTAATAGTGACGCCTTGCCGAACTCAACCAGCATCCTCTCCGTTCCGGCTGAAATCAGACTGGCCCTGGTCTGAATAAGTACGCCATTGCGCGCGAGACCGGGGGCTGGAATTTCCTCGAGAGAGGTTAGTCCTGTTCTCAAATTCTGCAATATCTGTCGCATGTACATCCTCCCTTAAAGCAGATGCCTTTACATCCCGGGCAAATAAAGCATTATTGACCAATATGGACGAGTGTACAAAATAGCATCCATAAATGCCACCAAAATATTTCCGGCGTTTCCGGTATGACTACACGCTGCATCCCGCTGTCAGTTTTTGCTTGACCCTCGATTTTGCCCGGCATATAATTTTTTACAACTCAATAATACAGCCTACACATAACATCGCAACGGAACCACGTGCCGGCAATCGTTCTCGCCCCTTCATGCCTTAACAAGCAATTTTCGTGCGGGGTCAAAGGCTGTAAACTATTTAGCAAACAAACAGCGCCATGACTGGAGAACAAAAACCAAAAACGGTTCTGGTAATAGCGGCACATCCGGATGACGAAATACTCGGGGGTGGCGCCACGTTTGCCAAATTGCTCGCACGCGGCCATGCGGTGCATGCTGTCGTGGTCTGTGAAGGGGAAACCGTTCGATTCAGTTCGAAGGGCAGGAGGGTTAACCAGCAAGATCATGCCCGACAGGCAGCCTCGGTCATCGGTTTTACGTCGTTTCGATGTCTACAAATGAAAGACCAGGGGCTGGACACGTATTCACAGATTGATCTGAATCAGCGCCTTGAAGAAATAATCGATGAGTTGCGCCCGTCTGTTGTCTATACCCATTTTGCGGGCGACATAAACCGCGACCACCAAGTGGTGCATGATTCGGCAATGGTTGCCACCAGACCGTGCCGGGAGTTTATCCGGGAGGTGTTGGCGTTCGAGACTCCTTCCGCAACAGGTTTGTGGACAACGCATGTATTTAATCCGGACACATTTGAGGACGTAACCAATACCCTTGATTGCAAGCTGCAAGCTATCTCCTGCTATGAAACTGAATCTCCTGCGTTCCCCCATCCGCGGTCAATAGAGGCCCTGCGCCACAGGGCCAACTACTGGGGCAATATAATTTATCGGCAGGCCGCCGAAGCTTTTATGACATTACGAAGAATCAACGATTGAAACAACATTTTCTACAGGTCAGCACTTGCACCTTCAACCGTTTCGAAAAAAACACACAAACAGCATGAGCCGCAAAACGCACACCCCGGCCAGAGGGACTCCCTTCGATCCGGCATCCACGGATAAACACATCGCACATCATTACGACAAACACTCGCATATACAACTGCAGTTCAATCGGTCAGGACCTCCATATGCCGTGACAGGCCATTGCAATGAGTCCAAGCGCCAGGCTTTCACAAAAAGCACTTGCCCCGCCGGCTGCAAGTCAAGAGCGTAACATGGCAGACACATATATTATCACTGGCAATCAAGGTTTCGTCGGACAACGACTGTGCCGGCGCTTGCTGTTACGTGGAGATAACGTAATCGGCATTGACCGGAAATCTCCAGCAGGAGAAGAGAACCAACAGTACCGTTCTATAACTCTTGATCTTGCCGACCGCGGAGAAGTCCTCAAACACGCAGCATTGTTCAAATCCGCACGTGCTGTTATACACCTGGCAGGGCGCATCGGCCAGGGGCCCGGCGATACGCTTGAGCAACATCTTCGGGCGAACCTCCGCACCACGGAGAACCTGCTGGCTGCAATAAAAGGGGCGGAAGCCGCACTTGTATTCAGTTCAACGATGTACGTCTTTGGGATTGAGCCTGACCGACTGCCTGTCGGCGAGGACCAACCTCCTCGACCGGTAACACCGTATGGGTTGACAAAACTGGCTGCCGAATATGCGGTAGAACGGATGGCACGCGCAGGCAGCATTCGTGCGATCGTGCTTCGATATCCGGGAATTTTCGGCCTCGGCAGTGATGTGGCAATCCAGCTGTACGCTTCGAAAGCCCTGGCCGGAGAACCGGTGTCCGTATACGGCGGCGGACGAACTATTCGCGACTATGTGCATGTTGATGACGTGGTGGACGCAAACCTTCTGGCCGCGAAAGCTGCACCAGGAATCGGCTGGGGGCTCTATCATATCGGCAGCGGTGAAGCCCTAACCCTTTTGCAGATTGCTCAGTGTGTTGTAAAGGCTGTTGGGAAAGGCTCAGTCGAGTCAAATGATCGCCCGGCGCCTTTTGATTTCATGTTCGATATCAGCCGTGCCCGCCAAGATCTGGGCTATATGCCGCAGCCCATTGATAAGCGTATCCTCCAGTATGTCGCCGACCTTCGTGACTGTCCTCCTGCGACAGAAAGGTGAGCATATGACGCCCCCAATCCCCCGGAAGCCCTCGGAGCCCATCAGCATAGCCCGCTCCTATTTTCCGACTGAAGACATTGAAATTTTTCACCGTGAGGCGGACTCAATCCTCAGGGGCCGCCTTTCCATGGGGGTATGGGTTGAAAAATTTCAAGCTGCGGCTGCCAAAGCTCACGAAACACAATATGCAATTGCAACAAATTCATGTACGTCGGCACTTGAGGTCTCTCTTCTGGCTTGCGGGGTGAAGCCCGGCGACCGGGTTATTGTTCCGGTACAAACATTCATCGCCACAGGCATGGCTGTTCACAATATCGGTGGCATTCCTGTTTTTGCCGATATCAGGATGGAGACGCTGTGCCTAGACCCCGATGAATTGGAACGCCTTGCTGATCCAAGCATAAAAGCCGTTATTTTAGTACATTTCGGGGGACTTATTACTCCCGACATCGTTCAAATTCAGGCAATATGCCGCAAGTATGACTGGGCCCTTATCGAAGATGCGGCCCATGCCCATGGCGCAAGGTTCCAGGGACGACCGGCCGGTTCATTCGGCGCAACCGCCTGCTTTTCTTACTATCCGACAAAGGTGCTTACAACAGGTGAAGGGGGGATGATAACGACAGATGATCCCGAAATTGCCGAGATTTGCCGTTCCTATCAATTACGGGGACAGGACACAGACCTAACCGGCGAGCAGTTCGCCTATCCATACGGACGCAACATACGCCTCACGGAACTGGCAGCGCTTATGGGTGTGCTGCAATACACCCGTTTATATGAATATGTTGCGGCTCGACGGGCTGTAGCCGCTATCTATGACAAATTTCTGGCCGACGAACCGTCGATCACAGTTCCCACAGTTCCCGGAGCGTGCTACCATAATTTCTGGCTTTACACGATTATACTTCCTGAAGGGGTCGACCGGGAGACAATCAAAAAAAAATGTGAAGAAGACTGGGAGATCAGCACCGCATGGTCGTATTTTCCACCAATGCACCTGATGCCCGTCTTTAAAAATCTCTATGGCATGCGGAATGGATCATTGCCTGTGGCCGAAGCTGTTCTGTCGCGAATCATGTGCCTGCCGGTCCATCCGCTGATCAGTGCAGAAAACGCTCGCTGCGTGGCCGAGTGCTTTCTGCATGAGTATCGCGCCGCAGGCAGGAGTAAAAGTTACGACAACAGACGGGATGTGTGATTATGATAGTCACTATTCACCAGCCAAGCTACCTGCCTTGGATTCCCTTTATCGAAAAGGGTCTCCGCAGCGATGTATATGTGCTGCTCGACCATGTCCAATTCGAAAAAAACAGTGCCCAGAACCGCAACCGGATTAAGACGGCGCAAGGAGAACTGTGGCTCACGGTTCCGGCTGCACGCAGTTCAAAAACTCTTATTTCTGAAGTAAAAATTCCACCAACGGCAGCTGGCTGGGATGTCAAACACCGCCAGTCAATTGAACAAAATTACCGGAAAGCCCCGTTCTTTAAACAGGTGGCAAATATTATTTTTCCTATTCTGGAAAGGCCTTGGGAAAACCTCGTTGACCTTAATCTGACAATCGACAAGGCCTTTCTGTCAATGGCAGGATTTGAAGGAAACATAGTACGCTCAAGCAAGATGCAAATTGCCGGGACAAAATCGGAACTGATACTCAACATCTGCCGTGAACTGGGAGCTTCATCGTATCTTTCAGGAATAGCCGGGTACGACTACCTCAACCGTGCCGGTTTCAAAGCTTCCGGAATTCAGGTCCTCTTTCAGCAGTACCGTCACAGTGAATATCCCCAACGATTTCCAAAGGTCGGCTTTCTACCCCGGCTTTCAGCACTTGATCTGTTTATGAATGTCGGCACCGGCTCGGCTGCGACCGCCCACATACTCGATAATTCCTGCTGGCTTACTGCCGAAGACCTGGACACACATGCCCCATAAGCTCAGTCCATACAGCCAGGCAGCCATCTTGCACGATCCAGGGATCCAACCGGCATCATTCGCTTGCCCGCCCATACTTGCTTTTGCATACAGCCTATAATTCAGGACATTCAGCCATGGCCACTGGCAACAACGTATACAGGTGTTTCGGAAAAAGGGTTATCGATATCTGCCTTGTCATTATAGCGATAACGCTTAACATCCCACAGATATGTATTGTAGCGGCATGCATAGCATGCAGCCGCACAGGACCCATAATTTTTTCTCAGACGCGCATGGGGAAAAACCATACTCGGTTTAATCTCTATAAATTCAGGACCATGGTTGTTGACGCCCATGAGCTGGGGCCACTGGTTACCAAAACCTCCGATTGCCGAATTACAACCACAGGGCGTTTCTTGAGAAGAACACGACTGGATGAACTGCCCCAGTTGTTCAATGTTCTCAAGGGCGATATGAGCATAGTAGGGCCGCGGCCCGAAGTTGAAAAATATGTTCTCATGTTCAAGGAAAAATATGAAAAAATTCTCAGTATAAAGCCGGGGATTACAGATCCCGCCATATTGGAATACAGAAATGAGCAGGAGACGTTAAATAAATACGAAAACCCGGAAGAGGGCTATATAAAAGAGGTGTTGCCAGCCAAAATCGCGTTATATGAAAAATATCTGCAGGAAATGAGTTTTAAAACGGATCTGAAGATAGTCCTGAAAACGATGCGCATGCTCATGCCGTAATATCGCAATGCAGTTCAAGCAAACCTTTGACGGCTTCACATGCTCACAGAAGGAATAGGCTCAGTTCGTCAACAAAGCCACGCCAGGCAAATGCCATGCAGAAACAATGTGCGGCAGCAGACAATCACGTGGCTAGTTCATTGCAGCCTCTGCTTAAAACTTCGCTCGCCGACATAGAACAAGGCGGTATGAGCACCTTTGGCTCCCGGCCCGAAATAAAATTCAACGACTTTTGAGCCTGCGGAAGCGACACGCTTCATCTGTGCCAAATCCCAGATATTGCCTGGCAGCACGTGCGGAAAAAAAACAGAAACCAGCCCCGTGAATGGACGGGAAGAATAGTCGGAAAGCAGCAGCACACACTCCGTGTCGGTACATATGCCCGACACCGCAACGCGAGGATTCCCTGAGGTTATACCATTGAGCGGTTCCCCGCCCGCAAGCACCTCTTCAACGGGCTTGACTGCCTGCATTGCCAGTGCGAAATAGTAGAAATCTTCCGCCTCCATGTCCCTGAACCCGCACCAGCTCAAGCCCATAAGCCCCGAACCAAAAACTTCAAGCACACCGTCATACATCCATGGCGAAGGATAATCGCGTATGGTGCCCGGATGCAGCCAGGGAATAATTTTGCCGTTCTGCTGAATCGTGCGCATTGAGCGCAGCGATATTCCCATTTCTTTTCTTTTGAGGCAATCATAAAATGCCGGTTGCGCGAAATCCACACCGTTTTTATACATGTGATCGAAATCGAAAATATCCTGATAGGCAAACCGCGTCCTGGTGTTATACATGCCTGTTAAAGGTACGCTGGATGTTTTATGCTTAATGGCCTGATGCATATCATGCGCAACAGAGGTACCCAGGGAAACCATGGCCTCGCGGGTTCCCTTGCCGGATCGCACGACATAATCGTTGCAGCGCTGACATTGTTTTGTCAAGCCGGCATAAGCACCGCGCTTGAAACATTCGATATCCCAGAAAGCGAAATCAGGCTTAAGCAACTGTACCATATCCGCAACTCTTTCTATCTCTTCCAAATACAGCCTCCCCCGATACGCCGGGCAAATATCACCCGGCGCAGACACCCCGGAAATCAGCGAATCGGTTTCCCTGGCCCTGCGTATTCGATGAAAGGGCGAATCATTGTACACCAACTTCAAGCCTTTCGCTCGTACTTTGGCTGCATAAGCGACGAGGTCCCGCTTTATGCCTCTTTCATACAGCCCGTTAAGCGCAACGGCATTGAAACCAAGCCTTGAATATGCCTCAAAAAAACCAGGCCATGCCATCCCGTTTGTCGCAAGCATCCAGCCGACGCTTGTGTGCAGTCTGCGGGGAGGTCCCGGCTCAGGGAAACGTCGTGTGATCAACTGAAGCTTCTGAGCATCCTGGCTTCCACCACGCCATGTTGCTCCATAATAAAGAACGGACTCCGATTCGTCCGGCAGGGTGGAAGTGAAATATACAGGTCCAAAAGACTTCTGGGCGGGATGAACCATGTCAAACATTATTTCAAACCGCTGGTAGGGTGCGCCGTTATGTTCTACCGGATTACCTTTTTTTACCCGGTAAACGGCTGCGCCGATATGGCGGCCTCTTCCTATCGGGTCAGATCCGGCCCACAGCAGATTTATGCCCTCAGGAACATCAAGATAATAGACCGGGCGAAGACGCTTAATCTTGCCGGGCGGCGCACCGAGCCGAAACCAGTTCGGCACCACCACGTTGTTCGCCACCAAGATATAGTCGTCATACGCATACAGCGCAGGCGATTCCTCAGGAAGCAGCATGTCGCTAAGATTTTTCTTTAAGGTTTTCAAGCCCCTTACAAATCTTTGAGAAGGTCTTGTTTCAAGAGGCTGATATGCCTCGGGCCCTGCATGCGGGACCAAAAGTGCCACGTTGCGTATACGGCCCCGGAAGCCGGAGCTCATATCATTATAATAACCTCCAATGACCAGGGGTGATGCACTTTTCCTCATTGACAGGCCGGGCAACTTTCGTTCTGCAATAATACGGCTGCCTGCTTTACTGCATAGTTCTTTTCCGTCATAGGTAACTTCTATTGTTTCCCAGGTGCCTGCCTGTATTTTTCGTGGCAGCGTTGCCTTACACGTATGTATTGCAACACCATCAGCAAAGCTGAAAATCAATTGCCTTTTGGCAGCCCAGTAATAAAGCAGAAATCCGCCTTTTTTCGATGATGCATGTCTGCTGGCCAGCAATACGCCGCTGACGTTTTCTTCTTCAGGGCTCATATCCAGCTTAATGCTGAATCGCTCACCCCATACTATTTCACCCCCGCCCTGGACTTCGACGAATCCCCCGTTTTTACCGCCCGGGAAGGACAGCTCCGACCGGCCTTCCGTGTTTATCCATTCCGGACCACGGCCCTTTTCAAGGATACGAAGCAGGCCCGGCAACCTGCCTGCAGCATCCCGAACAACTTCACCCTCCCCTTCATTCAAGGGCCAGAAACCTTGCAGAACGCCTGCACTCGAGGACTGGGCGGCAGCGCAAAGCCGCTGCTGCATAGGCCAGCTTTGCAGTACAGCCGATATAACCAGGAGCACTATAAAACTTGTTCTTGTATAAGCCAAATTTTCCCTCATATACACCTCAAAATTGAAAGTAGATAAAAGATGCATTCTCCGTGGGCCATAAAATAATTACCACAAAAACTACAGCAACGTAGAAAACGATTCGCTTCGGCATAGAAAGACCACTCACCCGCTTCGCAAAAGCTCCATATTTGTATGCGAAAGAATGCGCCACGCCGAACAATAAAAGAGTGAAGGCTGCAAGAAAAGGATTTGTGTTGCCCAGCCCCAAGGACGCTATGTTGAAATTACAGTCAAAGAACACATATTTTTTTACGCAATACACAATGTCGCCCGGGTTCTTTACTCTAAAAATCATCCAGCCAAGAAAGACAAAGTATTGTACAACGACAGTTACTGCGATTTTTTTTAATTTTCCCCAGCCGGGCGACTGAACTGTCTGTATGACGCCCGGCATCAGTACCTCTTTTCGTGGCGCAAACGCTCTTTCAATCATCAGCATCATTCCATGATATATACCCCACAAAACAAAATTCCAGGATGCGCCATGCCACAAACCGCAAAGCCCCATCGTTGCGAGCAGGTTACAATACGTCCGGCGCCGTCCCTTGCGGTTCCCGCCGAGGGGAATATATACATAATCACGCAGCCAGCTCGAAAGAGACATATGCCACCTTTTCCAAAAATCTCCGAAGCTGGCAGCAAAGTACGGATAGTTGAAATTCTTCGGCAAACGATACCCCATGGCTCTGGCGACACCAAGGGCCATATCCGTATAACCTGAAAAATCACAATATATCTGAACGCCAAATGTTATAGCGCCGATTATGATAACAATACTTGGGAGCCCCTGGGGGTTCTCGAAAATGTAATCGGCCAACGGGGCAATCTGGTCTGCAACAAGGACTTTTTTTACCAGACCCTGTAAAAAAAGGTTACAGGCGATTGTGATGTTTTGTTTGTCCGGCCTTACCGGCACACGCAGCTGCGAGAAAAAATCATTTGCCCGCAAGACCGGTCCGGAAAGCACAATCGGAAAAAAAGACGGAAGCAGGGCAAAGCGCGGGAACCATTTCTCGGGTCGACAAGCCCCCCGATAAACATCGATCACATACCCAAGGCTGATAAATGTATAAAAAGAAATACCAACGGGCAACAGCACGTCCAGCAACCCGACTGTTACAGACAGTCCAAGCATTGAGGATACTTCATTCAATGATCCCGCAAAAAAATTATAGTATTTAAAAAAACACAAAAGCCCGATATTGACAGTACATGCACAGAACAGCCAGATTTTTTTTGATACCTGCCCCCTTGCACTGTCGATTCGCAGGGCCGCAAAATAATTACACGCCAAGCATGAGAGTAATATCAAGCAATACGACGGTTCCCAGAAAGCATAAAATGCAATACTCGCGGCAAACAATATCAGCAACTGCATACGCAGCTTTCCGGCCAACGCTACGGCCGAGAAAACCGCGAAGAAAAACCACAAGAATGGCAGCGATTGAAAGAGCATAGTATTTTAGGTGTTATGGCAGATTTTTCTTTATGGCCACAGTCATGAATGACGACCACTCCCGCCGGCCCGATGCATCAGGGTGCACATCATCCGCAAAATGTCCGGCCGGCAGCAAAGCACTGCAATCAACGAAAAAGGCTTTATTGCCGGAGGCAATTTTGCCGAGGGCCTCACTGACCTTTTGAACCAAAGGCTCGCGCACTGCAGCATCGATAGCAGGGTTAACTGGGGTCAAAACAAGATAGACCGTGGTACCGCCTTCGGTTAAAGAAGCTACAATATAATTCAGCAACTTGGCCTGGGAATCATCGACAGATTTGTTCTCAAGTTTTTCTTGTGCAAGCGTCAGGGCACGCTCCAGTTTCCGCTGGCTGATTTTATTTCGCCGCACCCACGGATTTTTAAAATTATTTTCATATCCGTCATACCTCAGCTCACTGCGCGATATTTCCCTGACATACCCATCAAGAGTACTCGGCAAAAAGGAGCGAAAAGCAAACAGCTGCTTGAGCGGCGACGAGGAGAGTATGCTGTACTCATCATCTGAAAAATACTTTTTGTAATGTTCCAGGCGATTCGGGGGAATGAATTTCCACCAGGCCGCAACAGCCAGTATATTGTCAGGGACCGGGCGCAGCCGTGTCATGGCAATAAGATCAACACACAATACCGTCTCACGGGGAGCGGACTTTTGCAGGGCCGGCAGAAGGAGCAGCCACTGCAGCGGGTCGCCGCCGGTCCATGAAATGTTATAAAACTTCCTGCTTGCCGAAAAATTTTTATCGATCACGTCACAATCAATGCCTTCAAGCAGCACACTTGAGCCGACAAAAAAAGACCTTTCCCCGCCAGCCTGCGGTGCTGACGTCAAAAAGTGCCGTATCTCTACAAGCCGCTGAAGGGTCACTGGCATTATGCGCCATTCCTGGCACATTTGAATTATGAACACACAATACAGGATAAGTGCTAGTATCGCAGCACTGATAATGGGGGAAAAATATTTTAATGGTTTAAGCCGTTTCAGATCCACGAGTCCCCCGGCACTGACAGCAAACAGTTAAAAGCCGCCGGCATTAATTGCACTGACATGCGGTTGCAAAACCATCCAATTCCCTGCGTTCCGCCGGGCAACTTCCGGGCACACGGCTGGATGCACGCAAAGCGTATTCAGAGATCTACACGTATAGTCACTGAGCGGCGACAGCTTCCTCGATCACCTTTACAAATTGCCCGCCCAATGCATCCCGTGGAAATTCCGCTTCAGCAAGCGCGCGTGACCTCAGGCCCATCCCGGCGAGTTCACTGCGATGGTCGCGCAACCAGACAACAGCGTCGGCAAAAGCTTCGGGATCATCCGGCGGTACGACCACGCCTAACTTGTGCTTTTCAATCAACCCGGCCAGCCATCCGGGATAATTATTCAGCACCGGAAGCCCCGCGGCAATATAATCAAAAAACTTGTTTGGAGATGTGCCGTAATAGAATGCCGGGTTATTTTTCAATATCATCATGCCCACATCCATCATGGGCAATATCTTAGCCAGCTCATGTTTTGGCATCGGATCAATCCAGCAAACAAACGGTGTAGCCCCTCGTCCCGGCTGCGTTGAATAAGCCGTTCCCGCTCACGGCCTTGCCCGGTAAACACAAACTTAATGCCCGCCCCCACCCGGCGCTTCAACTCGGCAGCTGCATCCAGCACAGCATCCAGCCCATTTGCGCCGGTAACAATCAGCCGAAAATCATTCGGCGCACCGAATCTCTCGTCAAGCGTTTTATCCGCGCACGGTTTAAAGAGGTCAATATCTGAAGAATTAGGAACGACAGTAACATGTTCATCGGGATAGCCTGTCCTGCAGATTCCCTCTTTGATACCAAACGACAATGCGATTATTCTATGCGCGGCGTGATAAATGGTATGTCCGAGCCTGCGCAGGTACCAGATCACCGCCGGATTTTTATAGCCCAAAGAAATAATAGCTTCCGGCCAGAGGTCCCGCACTTCAAAAACAAAAGGCACGCCCAGGTATCGTGCCCCCTTCATACCGGGTATACCAACAGTCAGTGGCGTCGAGGTTGCAAATACAACATCGGTATGCAATTTCTTAATGATCCTAGTCGCGCTTCTGGCAAATCTGCCGAAAGCCATCGCACGGCGCCAGGTTGACATTTTATTTGCATACGGCTCATTTATACGTATTACATGTATACCATCGACTTCATACATCGAGGTGCGGCTATCGGATCCAGCCTGCACATTACTTTGATCGAGCGCGCCGCAGATCATGGTTACTGCATGGCCTGCCCGCAATAACCGTTGACTCATCTCATAGGACCGGGTCCCGGTGACACCCTGAATTGTTGAAAAATGCTGATGGCTATACACTACGTTTATTTCACATCCCCTGATAACATTATGCTGGTTGTGAGTCTGGCCGGCAACGTAAAACTGCCCTGTACGCGCACGCTCGGTCGCTTCTCGCGTTCCCCGTAATAGCGCGACATCCAGCCCGCAGTATGCACGCCAGTCTCTTCACCCAAACACATGGTTGCATTAAATTCTTCACTGGCTGCAAATGAAATCTCAGCCTGGCATCCCTCAGTGGTGTGCTTGAGTTTTCCGCTGGCTTCCATGTGCAGTGCCCCGGGCGCCAGATGCCACTGAAGGGCTACTGTGTGTTTTCCTGAACCCAGAATCTCATCAGTTATCTCCCAGCTTGATGGGCCGGTAGCCCTTACCCATCTCCGGTGTATTACATTCCATGGGCTCCGCGCGTAGGCGTAATGTTCACCATGCCAGCTCAATGCCCGATGCGACAGACAACGGGCCCGCGGCCAGGGAAGCAATAAAAATTTCCCGATTTTCCCCAGCGGGTTCGCATTGTCAATCATAATGGTATTATGGGCGGCAATATCCTTGAAAAAATTTTCCAAGCCGGTGCTCTCGGGGATATAGTATCGGTAAGATCCGCTGTCTGACAGCACGTTAACACCCTTATACCACAAATCCAGGTGCAGCATATCGATATGGGCAGGCCTGTCACAATAGGAATGGCAGCGCAGCATGCACCAGCTGTCTTCCTGACGCAGGGTATAATAGCCGCCCGTATCAAAACGAGCTGAAACCGGCGGAACCCAGGCTTCTTCGGCCTGCAGTGCTTCAGAACCGAAAAGCCACTGAAGTATTTCATCCCAGGGACCGCCTGCCAGTCTTTTTCTGCCTTCCGCAAAGTGGCAGCAAGCCTGGATTGTTGGCCGAAAGTCCGTGTAATCGCAGGGCGTCAACGGCAGCACAAGCGCTCCGTCATTAAAGCCGTAGTTGGGAACGGTACCCGTCCGTGGATCATGCATCTGGAACAGAAAACTCGATGCCTTTGCAAAGCGCTGCAAACATGCAGCAGGGAACGGCTCGCGATGCAACCCGGCGAGGCGCATCACCCACAGCAGAACATGCAGCATCACCCGGTGATAATTCATGGAGTGCTGAATATAGCTGCCGTCTTCATAAATTTGACGCATAATCTGCTTTTCGAGGACTGCGCGCCCCTTTTTTCTCCATGTTTGCGCGCGCTGCAGCTCCGGAAAAAGAAGACCGATTGTATAAAGACCCGCGGCCTCACTTAATGCATGATTATTCTTCTGTGATATGGCGTAGCCGATATTTGCTTCGATGCGATCAGCGTGCATTGCAAGCATTCGTACCAATTGCAAAATTCGCTCAGGCGTGCTTGACGGAGACTCCCAGAAAGCGTACAGCGCAAAACACCAGGCAAGGCTTCGCAGAGCCGCCTCCTGCCCGCATTTCCAGTTCGGCCCCATATTGACAGGATTTTGCCGGCACCAAGATTCGAACAATTCCCAGAAAAAAGTTGGGTATTTTTCATCGCCGCTGTACGCATAAGCCCTAACCAACCAAAATGAGCACCCAAACCGCGATGCCTCCCAAACATCCTTGATATCGCCATGCTCGCGTGAAAACGTGGGATAGTCGGACCAGTGAAGCCCGGCATGATGAGTAGCACTGCTAAAAGGATTTTTAAGCCAGTTTACGGGGCTGCCCAGGTCGAACACGCGACGACTGTAAAACAAAAAAAGACCCTTGCAGATATTGTCCGCGACCCGCATGGGATAGTCATACCCATGGAGGCCGGCAACGGCAGTCAGACTTTCGCGATCAGGCAGTTGTCCGGGTTTAAAAAAAAACGCGGGGGCCTGTTGGCTGCGATAATCGTAATACGCCTGCGGGGATTCGCACGAAAGATCGGCAGCAAAACAGCCGTGTGCGCTGCCGCCGGGGGGACAAAGTCTCTTGAAATAACCTGATCGGCATAAAATCGAGTACCATACACGCCAGAGAGACCAGCGCATTCCAGGTCCTCGAAACAGTTCAAGCATTAATCGAATACCTTTAAACACGGCACATCTCAGATCTCAAGAAGAGGTTTATCGTACAATCCATAACAAATAATGTTGACCCCTTTGCAGATTGTTGCATTATAGGTACAATAAAAACACACCAAGCCTGCTAAAAAAGATAACTTCTTATCTCAAAACCATCGCTAACTTTGCGCTTTTGTGCTGAAGAAGGGTGATTAGTTTCACTATTCTCATGCCCTTTTATCACAAAGAATACCTCAGGAATAAACCTAAATCCACGTATTTTAGGTGGCAGTGTTGAAACCCCCAGAAATAACAAACAGGTTGCACTGAAGCATAACGGCAGGGGCGACCGCAGTGGGGGGGATACATGTGTCCGGATAAAGCAAACGAATGCACAACGGAATGAAGCCCGTCGGAATGTGTGCTGGTATATTTACTATAAATTTTAACTTAAAAACCGGGATGGCACTCATCATGCGTACTGTGCTTCGCCGATTTTTTAAAAAGCAGTCAGCATGGCCATACATAAATTAGCCGTTTTTGGACAGCCGCGTAATCTAATATGGTAATATCGCATGTTTTGTGTAAAAATAACAGAACAATAAAAAAACTCTTTCTCCCTTAATATTGGTCCTACAAATCAGGTTAAGGTGACCTACATGGAACATATCCCAAGTTCCCGGCGTAAAAACAATTTTACCCATACCCAGGTGATGTAAATCGAAACCCACCGCACGGCCAAGCTGTTAAACCAGTGTCCCACCCAGACCATTTTACCTTTGACATTCGGTATGCGCAGCTGACAGACTTCACGCATTTCTTTAATTGAAGGCATTGCTACACATTCCCTAAGAAAGTCAATATAATTGCACCACGAAAGGCACGAAATGTTCGGGGGCAAGACATTGCATTGTGTACAGGCATCATTTGTTCTTTTCCTGTTAAGGCCTCGTGCAACATATGGAGGTTTCCATTGAATTAAAGAGCGATTAAACCAGGAAAGACACGAAATGTTAATTCTGTAGTCGGACTAAATTCCGCCCCGCAGGATGAGTCCAACGCCTTTTGCATTAATCGAATTTTTCCGGTCACGCAGAATTTTTCACGTTCAGCAGGACCCTAGATTTCGCGAGAGGGCATGCCTAGTCCGGCCTGTCTTTTTTCGTGTTGTTTGTGATTACGCTGTTCTTTCCCTATTGGTTGCCGCACACGGCATAGGGCCCTTTGTACATTGAACTGCTAAAGTTTCGGGTCGTTTTTTTGTTCTTCATAAAAGCGATTCAATGCTTTTCTCAAAATTGTAGAACTCCTGCCCTCGGTATAGGGAAGATACACAACTCTTCTTCCATGGTTGATCATAAAATCGTGCCCTTTAACCTTTCGATCCCACCAGTCATCACCCACGACGAGAATATCAACATCAAGTTTTTGGAGCTGCTCGTCTTTTTCCAGCTCCCTCTGGGGGACAACCGCATCAACATAGCGACAGGCTGCTACTACTGCATACCTGTCTTCATAGCTCAATAATGGATAATGCCCTTTATAATTATAAACCAGCTCATCAGTGCTGACGCCTACAATCAGGATATCTCCCAAAGACTTTGCGTTTTTTATAATGTTTAAATGACCAACATGAAACATGTCCCAGGTACCTGCCGCATAAACTATAACTTTCCCATCGCGTGCCATACGGTTACTCCTGCAGTTTATTTCCGACCAAGTACCCTGCCGAATCGTTGCCGCTCGGCAGGCGTGAGACTAAACAACCAGCTGCTGAAAAGTGTAAGCGCTCCGGCCATGGCAACCACACCAATAAGTTGCGGCCAGAACTGCGGCGGAGCAATGAGTCTCCAAGTCGTAAGCAACAACACAGTCGGCAGCGTTCCCCACAGGGCAGGCCCCTAGACCCGCTTGATTTTCTCAACCACAGCTGTGGGCATCCTGCGTTGAAAGTATAGCGAAAAAATAATACCGGATACAAGCACCAGCGGAATAAAGTTGCACCATGCTATTGCTATAAGCCCCATATTGAATACTTTAAGGCAAATGACGGCCGAAACAATAAAAATAATTGCGCTGGCAAACGTGAATATACCAAATATTTTATGATACCCGCGTCCGACCAGCACCACAAAATTGCTGTGCTGCGCCATGCGAAAGCCCTGGGCAATAGCCATGATCGTCATTATTAAGGACATCCTCTGAAGAACGCCTGCATCCTGTATTTTTGCGCCGACCCATACATCTAAAAACTCACGGCCTAACACAACAAGAAAACAGCATTTTATAGGAACTTGCTTTGAGATGGGCAAACTATAAAACAGGGGCGGTTGTGTGTCAAGAGTAATCGCGGCGCAAGATGTGGGCAGGCATGGTCGGGCACTAAATAAACAGCGTAATTAATAATTGTGCGGTGTGGCGGTCGCATCTGCTATGGGGCGTTATGTCAACCGGCGCGGCTGTTTTTGTGCGCAGTCTTGCCGGTCAGCCTTGATAAATTTTTTTATAGATAGGCTTCAAAGAGGTAATCGGGATCAATACAATCATATGAAGGAATTGCTTCTACCGCCCAATAATCCGGTGGCGGCGAGTTGATCTTCGGAGGCGATCGCTTCTGCGCCTGCCACAGGCCCAAGTGCTGAAGTATCTGTTTTATTACCTCAGCCTGCTCTATAAAGATGCTGATCTTCATTGCTGCCTTGCACTTCGGGCAGGTGAGTGGATCGACTTCGTAAATCTTCTGTATCAAGCGCGCCCAGGACTTGCGCCTGGCAGGTGAAGCGCCATGGGATTCAATGATGCAGGTTAGTGCATCGTCAATTTTTTCTTTTTGGCGTTTGCCCCGGCAGACATTACTGTAATAGCCATAATAGCGCACCATCTGCTCGCCCTGATTGGGAATATGGGAGCACATGGCGGCCAACCATTCACAGGCACCAAAAGTTTTGGTTTCGCGGCCTTTTTTAGCTCTATACACTACCGTTGCCTCATCCCGCAGATAGGTCATGCGCTCCTGAGAGAATGAGGCCCGGATGATATGCGGGCAAGGTTCTCCATGGCTGTATCGTTGACGGGATATATCCTGTGGCCACAGAAGACCGTAAAGCCGGTATGCTTCCAGGAGTCAAGCAGGGTGATTATGCCCGGAGTGATTTTGCCTTTTGCAAGCAGCAGATTTAGCACCTTGCTGCGAAAAAGTTTTTCAAGGCCTTTATGGTCCAAAGGCGGGGCGACCTTGAATGAGCCTGTTTCGTAAAAATATGTTCCCCTGAGAGACGACTGCCTGTTCCAGCGAGCGACCTCGCCATCAACACAGTCAAGCTTTTCTCCAAACAGCAGAAGTAGAGCTCCCACAATGTTGAGCCATAACAGATGCGAGATGCACAGCGCAAATCCGGCGAAACCGGAAACAATCATAAAAAACGTAACCGTATTCGCGCTGATATTGAATTTATTTTACCATCGCGTGTCATAACTTACTCCTGTAATATCATTTACGGTAAAGCATGCTGCCAAAGCGTTTCTGTTCGACTGGCGTTAAGCTAAAATGCCAGCTACTGAAGAGTGTGACAATTCCGGCTAATAAGACAACAGCAATAAGCTGCGACCAAGATTGCGGCGGTGCGACAAACTTCCAGGCTGTAATCATTAACACAGCAGGCAAAGTACCCTGCAGGGCGGGCATCCATACATATTTAATATTCTCTCTTAGGGAAATCCTCATTCGTCGATTGAAATAAAGGGGCAAAATAAGCCCGGATGTCAGCACTACAGGAATAAACGTTGACCATGCCACTGCGATCAGACCAAAGTTGAAGAACTTCAAAAGAAAAATCGAAAGAATTAAAAAAACTGCTGCCGACATCACCGCCAGTATTCCAAAAATTTTATGCTGGCCCCTACCTACCATCACAATAAAGTTACTATGTTGTGCAAGACGAATGGTGTTGGCTACTGCCAAAATCGCCATAACCGAGGCCATTATATCAAGCACCGAAGCATCAAGAATTTTGGCACCGACCCATACGGAAAGAAATTCCCTGCCCATTGCCACCAAAAAACAGCAGGCGGGGATAAGCAAGAATAGAGTGTATTTTTGCGTCAAAAAAGCAATTTCGCGCACCCGAGCCATGTCGCCGCGGGCATCCAAATCGCTGACGGCAGGCTTGATAGCCCTGGAAAACATACCTGTAAAGGAAGTCAACAGCATAACAGCAGATCCTGCAATTGAAAATCGGCTTATTGAGGATGCACCCATAAAAATACCGATAACAATGTTGCCAGCCTTGAAAAGGATTACGGTACCCATTGTATAAAGCATTGAATTGGTGCCATAGGCGACTGCTTCCCGCAATACTTTGCCGTTAAAACCGCTCCAGACGATGCGCGCCTGGGGCAAAAGTTTCCTGGAAAATCTGAACTGAGCTATCCGGATTATGATTTCGCAACATCCAAATAATAATCCCATCGTCAATAGCCCGCACCCCTGCCTCAGAAGCAGTATTAACAACAGAGTGCGCGTCACAAAAGCCAGCAACTCAATCAGGTTTATAACGTCATAGCGCTGAATGCCGCTTAAAATGGCACTTGAAATTTGCAAGGGGAATGAAATGGCAAAGCTAAATCCGACAAGCAGTACCAACGTCCGGGCAGTTGTTAGGAGCCCGTTCGGCAAGGCAAACCAATAACCAACGTTTAATGCAATAAGAATTGTTAGCGAGGCCAGAGCGCAACCCAATAGCAATAGAACAAAAAAGGCTGTGCTGGTAATCTGTGAAACGCCCCTAAAATCATTACGTGCAAGGTAAACCGGAATATACCTGTTGATAGCACTATTGAGTCCCATGCTGAGCAACATACGGTATTGGAAAATTGAGGCTACAAGCACCCAGACACCGTAACGTTGTTCACCAAGCTTCCCCAGGAAAAAAGAAATGAGGAGAAAATTAATGCCCAATTCAACAACATGTATTGTGATGTTTAGGACGGTATTATAAACTATTCTCCTAGATGAAGTAATCAAACCGTTTGTTTTCATAGCCAGCCTTCGAAATAAATAGCCCTGCAAGGCTATACGCAGCAGTCTCGGAAACATATAAACAAATTAAACTTCCACGCGTACAGCGCAAGGCATCAAGAGCCATCCAATAGGGACTTTAGTTGTTGGCCTACTCTTGATTTTATCTAACCGCATATTTTTATTTTTCGATTCCTTGCTACGACAATCTACGTGGTTGCAATCAATTGCACATGTGATAATTTGGCGCACTTTTGAACGGCTCCCCTTGCACCCGATGGGCTTTCCCGGTAATGCAGCATTTATTGTTTTGCTCTGCATCGGCTGTGCCGGTGGGTGTATTTTTTGATTTAAAAGATGCTCTCATATTTTTAATAAGCACTTTACAGCCCTCTTACAATACTGATCAGGCTACCACCGATAGCCCTAAGCAGCCAAAATAAGCAGAAGGCGCACCAACTCTCCCAGCATAATAAAAACAAACTATTATACATAATATTTTTCACAGACTGTTACAATATTTATTTTAGTTGGGCCAGTTTTTCAGAATTTTAGCACATGACATTTTTTGTGACCTATGATTTAATTATTTACAATGAATCCTTGGACTATTGTTATAAAATATTCCGGGCAAAGGAAAAATAAAAACTTGGCACCGGCAATCATGTGTATGTTATCTCAAGCCCGTCTGGCAAAAAGACACAGGCGATACCAGCCCGTTGTGAAAATGACAAAAATAAAAATATGTTTACAAGGGATTATGAAGACCACCGTGTCTGTGGGTGGGGGAACGCTCCAGCAAAAGAAACAATTGCTAAGTCGACCTTAGCTGCTTTTCAATCAACAGTTTCCTGACCCTAAAAAAGCTTATCGAGTTTGTTGCTCGCTTCGTTGCACACCGCCCGTGAATGTTGACAGAATGAACTGCCATGGCAGCCTGCCCCGCACATCAGGGCAACCGCAGCCTGAAATTATATCTGTAGTAAAGATGGATGCTAATACGGTACTGAAATAATTATTACAAAAAAATGATCGAACGGTAATGGACAAAAACGCATTAAAGAAACTACAAAAAACAGAATTTGAAATTTTACTTGAAATAGTCAGGATATGCGAAAAGCATAATCTGATGTATTTTTTAATAGGTGGGACCCTCTTAGGGGCTATACGACATAAAGGATTTATCCCCTGGGATGATGATTTAGATATCGCCATGCCGCGAAAAGATTACACAAAATTCTTAGATATTTGTAAAGATGACTTGCACCCTAATTATTTTTTGCATTGCACAAAAACCGACAAAACATACTGGCAACCCTTTGCCAAAATAAAAAAAAATGGTACTGTTTTTGAACAAGACGCTCATGTTGCTATTAATACACATAAGGGAATTTTTGTTGACATTTTTCCTTTGGACAACGCATGCAAGCAAAAAAGCATAGTGCAATATTTTCAAGCCCTAACCACAAAAAGCATAAGAACGATTCTTATTTACAAAAGAGGGCTTATCATTAAAAAGAAAAAAATTTTTTTAAGAATCATTTCATTCCTTGTTAGCCCCCTTCCAATATGTTTAATGACGCAAATACAAGAAAAGATAATGCGCTATAATACAAATCCACAATCCAGATTTTTTATAAATTTAGCGAGCAATTATAATTATACCAAACAAACGATCCCTAAAGAAGACTACTTACCTCCCCAACGGGTCGTTTTTGAGGGGATGTTATTTAACGCGCCGAATAACTGGAATTACATTTTGACAAGAATCTATGGAGATTATATGAAATTGCCACCGCCTGAAAAACGGTCGACACATCAACCTGTGCGAATCATTTTTGGAGACGAGCCGCAAAGTCTCTAGAAAGAAGCACCTAATTTCATATGTCAATTTCAACGAAGCTTTGATGGAGTTTCACGATATTGCATTGTATATACTATAAGCATGAAGTAAACCTCTGCACAAAACTCATATTGCACAGAAAGGTGTGAGGCAAAATGGTCCGATTAATCTGGCAGCAGCCTTGCGGGAGTTGCTAACTATAAAATTCGTTTTTGTTTCTCAACCCTTCACGTGCATGCTCCAAGTAGCGAGCCCTCTATATGTACTAGTTCTGCAGGGATCCCATGGGAAAAAATAGTGTTCTGATTTTAAGCGACGGATATCCTCCATATGATAAGGGCGGAGCAGAACGCATCGCCTACTACCATGCCCAAGCCCTTATTAAAGCTGGTTTTCGTGTTGGCGTTATAACATCACAAAAGGATGATGCTCCTGCAAGTCTGCTCCCCCAAAAGGAAGAGGGGGTCTTGGTGTATCGTGTTTTTCATCAAAAGAAAAAAATTCAAAAGGTAACCCTTGTCCCTGCAATGCTGTGGAACCCTTCCATGAGGAAAAAACTCAACGGTGTTGCAAAAAATTTTTCCCCTGACATCATACACGCACATCAGATTCACGCAACTTCATACGACGCATTTACGAACATGATGCCATTTGTTCCTCACATACTGACTTTTCACGGTTATCAATATGAATGCCCTAAGGGCGGTCTGTACAGAACCCGGTTTAATCAAATCTGCCGAAACAAACCTGCTGTTTGTAACTTGTTTTCGTGTCTTATGCACAACAAACTTTCAAAAATCGATCGTATTATTGCTATATCTCATTTCATAAAGGATCGCTTAATAAAAAACGGCTACGATCCTTCCCGCATCGTTTATATCCCTAACGGCGTTCCAAACCTTAAAACACGCAAAATTTTGCCCTATACTACAAAAAACATAATGTATGTGGGCAGAATAACAAAAAATAAGGGCGTACACGACTTGGTTGCAGCTTTTAAAAATATTCGGGATGCTGATGCGAGACTTATAATTGCCGGCGAAGGTAATTACTTACCAATTGTTCGATCTTTGGCTGAAGGCGATAAAAGAATTGAGTTTGTGGGTTGGAGAAAGCCCGACGAAATAGCAGGGCTCTATCAGAAATCGCGTATTGTTGTAGTACCATCACTTTGGCATGAAGTAATGAATACGGTTATCTGTGAAGCCCAGTCCTGGGGACGTCCTGTTATTGCAACAAGAGTGGGCGGCAATGATGATCTAATAGAGAATGGCGTAAGCGGTATTTTCTATGAACCCGGCGACGTACAGAGCCTGCAAGGCGTCATGACAGATCTTTTGCACAACGAAACATTGTCTAAAACACTCGGTGAAAACGGATTTAAAAAAGTTAATCAGTATGGCATGGCCAGGCATATTGCGAGTATTAAAACATTATATAATGAATACGGATGCCGGTCTTGAATTATATAAATTTAGCGGACATGCTATGACCCAGTTACGAAAAAGGGCTTTCGGTGTTTGTAAAAAATATTATGTGGCTTATAAAATTTTAAGCCAAACAGCATACTCATTATATAAAAAACCTGTATATCCCTAAGGCGAATCGCAGCACGAGAGAGAAAGCCAGTAAAAGTATGAAAATTATTCTTATTGCCGGCGCACGGCCGAATTTCATGAAAATTGCCCCGATCGTAGCCGAATTGCGCTCAGCGCAAACATCAGGGAAAAACCTTGAATGGCTGCTTGTGCATACGGGGCAGCACTATGACGAAGCAATGTCGAAAGTTTTTTTCGATGACCTCGAAATACCCAGGCCGGACATAGACCTTGAGGTGGGATCCGGCTCACACGCCGTGCAGACAGCCAGAATCATGACAGCATTTGAGCCCGTCTGCCTGGCAGAACAGCCGGATATGATCGTTGTTGTCGGCGATGTAAATTCAACCATAGCCTGCAGCCTGGTGGGGGCAAAGCTCGGAATAAAAATCGCGCATGTTGAAGCCGGGCTCAGGAGTTTTGACCGCCAGATGCCCGAGGAAATCAACCGCGTACTGACAGACGCCATATCCGACTACCTGCTGACATCCTGCGAAGACGCCGAAACCAACCTGGTCCGGGAGGGGATTGCACCTGAAAAAATATTTTTCGCCGGCAACGTCATGATCGATACGCTGCTTTCATTTAAAAAAAAGAGCGCCCAATCAAAAATTTTGAGCACGCTGCGGCTCAATGAAGGCTCCGATCAGTATAAACGCTATGCGCTCATGACGCTGCACCGGCCGAGCAACGTTGACAACCGCCAGAATCTGCAGCGAATTCTCAAGGGGCTTAAAAAAATAGCTCAAACGATTCCTATTATATTTCCCGTGCATCCGCGAACCAGAAAGCAGCTTGCAACATTCAACATGATAGGCGAGTTTAATTTCTATGACGAAACCGGCCGGATTGACGGCGTTACATGCATTCCGCCACTGGCGTACCTTGATTTCATTCAATTAATGGCCCATGCGACGATGGTGCTTTCCGACTCCGGCGGAATTCAGGAAGAAACCACCATTCTGGGGGTGCCCTGTCTAACCATACGGGAGAACACCGAGCGGCCGGTTACCATAACGGAAGGTACAAACGAGCTGGTAGGAACCGATACCGCGGTAATCGAGCGCTGTGCCACGGACATTCTCCATGGTCGATGGAAAAAAAGCACCGCCCCGAAACTCTGGGACGGTAAAGCGGCGAAGCGCATTGTAGATTTTCTGCTGCAACAAGCGGCAGGATGAACCTCCCCGCAGCAAGCTGCGGGGTATCCTCGAGATCGCCACGGCCTGACGGCCTCGCGATGACAGAAAGCACAACATCGGGTCATTGCGAGGAGCGACAGCGACGAAGCAATCTCAACGGATCATCTTTTTTTCAAAGCAAGCTTCGGGGAATTTACCCTTATGGGGTTAAAGCCGTCCTGCAGTTCCCGCAGGGCATGCAAACCTGCATCGGTTGACTGTCTTATGCGTACGAATGACCATTATCATCTGGACTTCTGTGATAAGTTTCGCTACCCTCCTGTTATTCCACAGCTGATTGCCTCATTTTGTGATGCCTGCAAAAACGCCTTCGGCAAAAGTCTGATCTCCATTGTGCTTACTGGAAGCGGGGCGCGCGGTGAACTGACATGGAGAACTGACCGCGAGGCCAGGCTGGTTATGTATAGTGACCTCGAATTTTATGTCTATGTGCAACGCCGTCCCAGCCCGGCGGTCAGGAAACAACTGGCGCGTGCCGTCGACTGCCTGCAGGCCCCTTTGACGGCCCGCTGCCCTTTTTTCCACATCGATTACAGCATCGCACCCGTTTCGCACCGGGCAGGCAAAATGCGCAAGTTTATCAATTTTGAAAGCAAGGCAACCGGCAAAATAATATTCGGCACCGATATGCTGTCACGGATGCCCGCTATCGACAGCTCGAACCTAAACTTCCGTGAACTCAACGAAATCCTGCTGCACCGCCTGTGGTCGCTCTTACTGTATCTGCCCGCATCTTTTGTAAAAGACTTCGGCGACGCCCCGAACTTCAGCTACATTATCAGCCGCAATGTTCTTGATATCACAACCTGGCTGCTTCCCTATGAGCATAGCCAACTTATCGCGGGCTTTAAAAACAGGCTCGATTTTATGCGGGCCAACTGGGAGCGACTTGGATTCAAGCCCTTCTTTACAGAGAATGATCTTGAATTTCTCGATGCATGCTATACCGGCAAGATGCATGTATCCTTTACGGGCTCAACGCGAGAGTTATATAATAAGGCCGTGCAACTGTTTATCACGGCAGCGCGCTATATGCTGCATAAAAACAGATGCAGCGCCAGTAAGTCAGGATTTCAAAACGATCTAGCAAGACATGCGGGAGCCCTGTTCCAAGCCCAGGGCGCAAAACGGCAGGCGGAAGACGCTTTTATGCTTATACGCAGCCGGGCCTGCCTTAATCCCGTGCGAGCCCTGCGATGGATCAGGCGTAATAAAAAAGGATTGCTCGTGAACTTTTGTTTTTATATGCACCGCGCCAACATTGCATCGCAGCAGCATCATACCGAAGGCATGAAATTTCTCGACAACGCTTCTGAATGCCTTGATTTACTCTATCCATTTGCGACGAACACGGGATCAGCGCCAAACGAATACGCAGCACACTGGCTGCAGCTGCGGAAACGGTTTGTCGACTACCGCGTCGGATTTGAACGCGGATACCACTCTCAAATGGGCTACATCTATGATGTTCTGGCCTGACATTGAGTAATTCCCAAAACCATGCAGAACACAGACGGCAATCTGATCATTTTCATTGACAGTTATCCATATAATATCCTGCAACGCACGGGCTATTTTGAAAATTTTACCATCCGTCGCAAAATGAATCCCGGCTTCGGATACAGCATAAACCTGCAGGCTGAAATTTTTACCGGTAAATGCCCTGACGATCTGGGCTATTTCTGCGAATGGCGCTACTCACCGCAGGATTCTCGTTTTGCGCGCTGGAAAGCCCCGTTCAATCTGCTCCGGCCCTCCAGGCGCTTTTACTATCTGGACAGAATAGCCCACAGAGCCCTGGGAAAATTTTTCGGCAATATCGGCACTATTCCTTTTTCCTATCTCCCCTATCTTTGCAAAGTGCCGGGAGACGTATTTCAAAACAACTTCGGCCATGCTTCGCTGTTCACGGCATTTCCTTCTATTAAGCTTATTTCCTTTCGGGACTTCAAGCATCTGCCGAGCAGTCAAAAGGATATTGGGGTTTATCAGGGTGTTCTTCAGGCCATTCCACACTATAATAATATAGTAGCAACGCTTGTCGACCTTGACGGACTGGCCCACGGCCATGGAATTGACTCTGAGATCTATCTGGAACATCTGCAAAAACTGGACTCGTGGATTAATACTCTGAGTGAAAAATTTTTAAAACTATACCCGAAGGGCAGCGTTATAATTGTATCCGATCACGGCATCGCGCCGGTCAGCCACGGTCTTGATCCGGCCATAGAAAAAAACTTCGGCCGCCCGGCTCTAAAAAGATATTATTATTTTGTCGATGCCACTATACTGCGCATCTGGACCTTTGATCCAATCCTGAGGCAGGAAATGCACAATTACCTAGACACATGCTCTGAGGGAAGCCCGCTGACCGATAGTGAGCGTCGGGACTACGGCCTCGCGCATGCAGGGCACGGTGATCTTATTTTTCAGCTCAAAGAAGAGGTGATGTTCCAGCCCAGTTTCTGGGGCAAAGGGCTGAGTCATGCCATGCACGGCTATCATCCCTCCTGTGAACGACAGCAGGGGATTTTTTTGATTCGCAGTGAAAAAAAAGAGGCTGTACCCGGGCTGCCGGTTCGTGCCATCAGAACAACTGAATCTTTTTCAATCCTGCATGAAATGGTATACCGAACCTGCACCTAGAGGGCACATGAAATCGCCTGACAGAAAATAAGTATGTTTGCTTTTACAATGCAACGCATGGTATCATATAGGCGTACCGGGCCAGCTACTGCAGTCATATACAGTCTGCCTCCCCTGCCATGGATGCCCGAAAAAAATAAACGGGTTACATGATGTTCGAATTAAGCCTGTACGGCGGCTATTCTCTATCCGTATTCCTGGTGCTGGTCGCGGGGTTGCTGTTCATCGCAATTGTCGATGTCGAGGACAAATCCTACCTTGCAAAGCTGTTCTTTTTATTTTTGATCGTCGGCATTATTCTTGTCCCGCTTTTCTATCAGTGGATGGTTGCAGCCGGACTGGACGGCTATGCTTTCTCTGATGACCGAACATATGACGAATGGAGCGCCGAAGTAGCGAGAGCCTGGCATCAGAAAAGAAAGCATGTTGGGTTTGGAGGCGACAATCAGGGATATCTAAAATTTACAGCATACCTCTATTATATATTCGGTCAAAATACTTTGATGGCACGAGTAACGAATATTTTCTTCAGTGCTGTGTGCATAATCTTTGTTTACAAACTGGCCAGGCTTTACCTGAGCCGGACGATTGCCAAACGAGCAGCGCTTATTACCGCGCTAATGCCGACATTCATGTTCTGGTCGATAAATCATTTCAAGGAGCCACTCACCATTCTATCGACTTTACTTACCGTATATGCGGGGTCGTGGCTTACTGTGGGAAAAAAGATTACCGCGCAAAAAGTTATCCTTTTTGTCGCTGCCGCCACGGTCCTTTATACCCTCCGTTTTTCAGCCGCCTTGATGCTAGTGATGATTTTTTTCGGCTACTATTATTTGATGTCAATTACAAACATATCCTTTCTGAGACTGATCCTTGGCGCCCTGTTGTTTGCAGCCCTTCTGATTTCGGTCGACAGGCTGACAGGAGAAGATACCGAAGACGTGACCGTGAAATTCGAGGAAAAAGTCGGCAGGAGCGAGGGAAGCTCCATTGGCCTCCACCGGGATATTGAGGGCTCAACCGAGGCGATCATGAGCTATGCAAAGATCGGCTCATATAGACAGCTGTACAAACTTCCGCTGGGTATATGCTTTACAATGATTATTCCCTACCCGCCATTCCCCAAAATATTTGATCGAAGGATGCGGCTGCCCAGCAGAGTGTTGTATGGGGTAAATTTCATTTTTGTCTGCATGCTTGCCTATGTGTGTATAGGATTTTTTCACCTTCTGCGTCGCGAAACCCTGTCGTCGCTGCTGCTTTACTTTACCCCGTTTTTTTTCATAATGACCATTGCCATTGCGCATCCCGGCATCCTGCGATACCGCGACCAGTGGATTCCATTTTTTGCGCTGCTTGCCGCCATCGGCATGGAACACCGAAAAAACCATCCAGTGTTCATTTTACTATTCAATATTGTTGTTATTATTATTGCGCCCGTGGGATACTGGATCCTAAAAGCATAAAAACCGACCACACAGGGCCTACTGTGTCCTGGATTTGCTGCTCTGCATCGCCTGAAACAAACAAATGGCCCTAATCACGTCGTCTTACATGCGGACCGGGCCGCATCAAGACACGGATACCAGTCGCTGAGTTATTATTGACAGCACCGTTCATTACAGAACAAGCCCGCTTTTAAGGCCGTATACTGACACTATTACCAGTATACGCACGGAGATTTTCTGTAAAGGTATCATGCAACAGACACAAACATTAGAATCGCTACAGTTAAGGCCGGAAGAACTGTTTTTACTGCGGTGCTGCAGGCATGTCGCGTGCGGCACCTTAAATGACACCATGGCGGTGCCTGAGGACCCGTGCCTTGACTGGAGCTATATTGATCGCATGACCTTGCAGCATGGTATTGCTGGATTTATGTATGCTGCACTGGTTCGAATCAAAGATACGGCGTATGCCCCTCCGGAGATACTTGACAGTCTTAAGCGCCGAGTCATTCAAACGTCCCTGAGAAACCATCATCTTCTCGGTGAATTTGACAGCCTGGTCACAAAATGCACCCGGGAGCAGGTTCCGATTTTGCCCTTAAAAGGCATCGCTTTTTTAAAAACCATCTATGCTCACGACACCACATTACGCACACTGGGGGACGTCGATATTCTGGTTGAAGGTCAGGACATCATGCGTATTGAAAAAATTCTTACCGAAAGGGGATATCAACGAAAATCAACCAGTGCCCAATCGGCAGCACGGGCATATCATTTTAAATACCGCCGCCGGCTTGCCCGCTTTTCAATAGTACTCGAAATCCACAGAGATATTGATTATCTTGACTCCCCTTCTAAAATTGACATTAGCGACTGCTGGAAGAGAAGCCGTGCGGTTACCGGGAGCCCTGGAACATACTATGAATTCTCATTAGAAGATCAAATAATATACAACTGTTTTCACATACTGCACCATATTTCGAAGGGACCGACCCTGACTCTGCCCCTGAAAAATTTTTGTGATATTGCGGTATTGTTGCGCAAGAACAGCGAAAAAATTAACTGGGGATGTATTATTCATCGCTCGCACGATTATAAGGTGCTGCGCTCGGTCGCTCTTGCGCTTGTGCTCGTGCATAAATTGTTTGATGTCACTGACATTCCTCCGGTCGTGTTCGAGAAACTGCAGGAGGAAAGATTCCAGGAGGACTTTGCGTCACATATCATCAAGGAATACATTTTTACATCTCAGCAGCCAGCGCAAAAAAATATACCCTTTTGGATTGTTGAACTGGCAGCCGCGTCGACTCTGTGGAAAAAATTCAGGAAAGCTAAAGATATCCCCAAACTTTTTATTTCGCTCTACAGGGCAAGGTATTATGCGCAGCCACACCAATCAGCTCTACGAACCCTTGCCTACGTTATCTGGTATTATACTCTAAAGGCGGCAAAGTTCTTTTTGCCGTGGGTTTGTGCCCCGCAAAAAGCAGTTCAAGTTCAAAGTCACATGCTGCGCGTCAATCGCAAAACCCAAACACTGCTTGACTGGCTGCAGAATTAAATCAAGCCCAGCGGTTCTGCGCGTCTGGCTGCACCCCATCCATGCCCTGACAATTCACATCTGTGCACCGCTTCATGTTTTCCGTCGTCTGTCTGTTGCACCTGAACAAAAACATGTTGCTCAATCAAAAAAACCCTCTGAAAGCTTTTTGCAAAGCTAAAGTCCCAAAACGCCCTTCTTGATACGGGTAATATGGCCGCGGCCGAGTCCCTTGACCTCGCAGCCCAGTTCAAAGTAGCGCTTGATCTTCTCGTCCGTCAAAATACCGAAACAGTCAATGACTGCAGTCGGGTGCCCAATCTTGTCAACCAGCCAGTCGGGGTCGATTTCAAGGTAGGGCTTGTGCGGTACGGCAAGTATGACCACATCACAGTCGTGCAGCGCCTTTTCGAGGTCCTGCTCGATTCGCTGGTCCTTGAGTCCGTCCTGGTTCCTGAAAAAGCGTGCCCAGCTCAGCCCGGTTGCCGGATAGCTGTCCTGACTTTCAAATTCCCACCAGTGTTCCACATACGGGTCGTGCACCTTCAGTTCCGCGCCCATTTCAGTCAGGCGCCGCACGACGATTTCCGAGCCGCTGTAGCGCGTATCGCCCACATCCTGGCGGTAGGCGGCCCCTAAAAGCAATACCTCGGCAGCGGCAATGGGTTTATTCATATTGCGCAAAGCATCGCGCACAAGCTGGGCCACGCGAAGGCCTCTGGTATCATTGATATTGATGGCCATTTCGGTCATTTTGAAAATATCATCTTCAAATCCCAGCAAATGACGGTATGACCACATGCCGAGCCCCCCATCCTTGGGGAGGCAGTAGCCCCCGATGCCCGGTCCCGGAAAAATCATATTATTGTGTGTGGGCCGCATTTTGATGGCATTGATGACCTTGATCAGGTCCACGCCGTTGCGCTCCGCAAACACGCTCCACTCATCCAGAAACGCGAGCATGGCGGCCCGAAAACTGTTCTCCACGATTTTTGCGGTTTCCGATTCAATCGGTTTGTCCATCACCGTCAAAGGATAATCTTTCGTGTTAAGCACATCCTCGAGAAACTTTTTTACGCGGCCGCGGGCTTCGTCATTGATACCGCTGCACACCCGCCAGAAATTCCTGATGCTGTCCACATAGTCTTTACCCGGCATCACGCGTTCATAACTGTGCGCCAGCAATGGGTCGGAAACTATACCACGTTTTTTGAATACTTTCTTCATAGCCGGATAGGCAATCTGCTCTGTGGTACCAGGGGGAACTGTTGTTTCGATCAACACCAGCGCCTCGGGCCTGATCCGTTCGGCAATCACGGTAAGGGAAGCCTCAAGGGCCTGTATGTCTGCGTGGCCGTCAACGACATTGCCCAGGCAATTCTTTATATAGTCACATTGCACATCCACAACCACGACATCCGCAAGCGAGAGCACGTCATAGGTATACGTGGCGATAAAATTTTTCTTTTCGTTCACAGTGCGGGCGATCATGGTATCAACCGTCGGGTCCTCGGACTTCACCGGCGGCAGACCGCGGTTGATATAGCCTATTTTCCAGAAACTGCGCGGACTGGGCCGCTGCATACCGATGACAAAGTACAGCGGGCGGCCCTGGGCGTCTTCACTGTCGGCTACAACACCGGCCATCACGGAACCCACGAACCCAAGCCCGATAACGACAACGATTTCGCGCCCCATGGCACGCTGCTGTTCGACCATTGAGGAAATGCGGTCGAATTCTTCTTTGTAGTCAGCGTCGACGGGAAGCGGATACTGCTGTCCGTCAGGGCCCGTTGAAAACTGCACCATAAACACCTCCAATAGTAAATTTCATTTTCTCATTTCAACAGCTACATCTCTGCCATCAAGCTGTGGACAATATCAGACACAAAAGACATGAGTCAATAAGAAATCTTTCCTGCAATTGATGCCGATACATATAAACAGAAAAAATATTGTGCCGATAAAAAAAAAAGACTAGGATTACAGCTTCATATAAAAACGTGCAGCAAGGAGCAGCATATCATGCCGAACACTGCCTTCCCAAAACGTATCGCATGCATCGGAGCGGGCTATGTGGGCGGACCCACCATGGCGATGATAGCCGCACGCTGCCCGCAGTATGAAGTAACCGTTGTGGATATAAACCATGAGCGCATAGCCGCATGGCAGACCGACCGCCTGCCTATTTACGAGCCGGGCCTGCTTGAACTCGTCCGCCTTTCCCTGGGACGCAATCTTTTTTTCTCGACTGATATCGACACTGCCATCCATAAAGCCGACATCATTTTTGTATCGGTCAACACACCGACCAAGACCTATGGCGAAGGCGCGGGCAAGGCCGCCGACCTGCAGTACTGGGAAAAAACCGCCCGCACCATACTGCAGGTTGCCGATTCCGGCAAAATAATCGTTGAAAAAAGTACGCTTCCTGTCCGCACGGCCCATGCGATGGAGCGTATTTTAAACGCCAATAGCAAGGGCCTGCACTTTGAGGTGGTCTCCAACCCGGAATTCCTTGCGGAAGGTTCAGCTGTTGTTGATCTCAAAAACCCTGATCGCGTTCTGATCGGCTCGCGTGAAACCGAATCCGGCCTGAGCGCCCGCCAACAGCTGGTCGATATCTACGCCAACTGGGTTCCGCGTGAGCGCATTATCACAAGCAATCTCTGGAGCGCCGAGCTTTCCAAACTCGTTGCAAACGCCTTCCTGGCCCAGAGGATCTCCTCCATCAACAGCATATCCGCTTTGTGCGAAAAAACCGAGGCCAGCGTGGGAGAAGTCTCGCTTGCCATCGGTACTGACACCCGTATCGGTCCGAAGTTCATCAACGCGAGCGTCGGTTTCGGCGGTTCCTGCTTCAAAAAAGACATACTCAACCTGGTCTATATTTGTGAACACTACGGTCTGGATGAAGTCGCACGCTACTGGGAAGGCGTTGTCATGATGAACGACTATCAGCAGCAACGCTTTGTGACGAACATGATCACGGTCATGTTCAATACTGTCGCCGACAAACGTATCGTTATACTGGGATTCGCTTTTAAGGCAAATACCAGCGACACGCGCGAATCGCCCTCCATTGCCGTGGCGCGCAAGCTGTTGAACGAACATGCGCGCCTTGTGATCAGCGATCCCGAAGCGCTGGATAACGCCCGCGGGGACCTGCGCGACTGCGCCGACTGTATCGAGTTCTGCGATGATCCCTACGCCGCGGCGCAGGGCGCCCATGCCATAGCCGTAATGACCGAGTGGGATCTGTATCGTGACCTTGATTACGGCCGCATATTTGAACAGATGGAAAAGCCTGCCTTTATTTTCGACGGACGCAACATCTTGGATCATGACAAGCTTTTTAAGATAGGATTCAACGTTTTTTCAATCGGTAATCCGCCGCTGAAGCATTTTTAGCCTCTCCGGAGAAAAAAATGCCTAAAAAAATCCTCGTAACCGGCGCAGCCGGTTTTATCGGTTTTCACGTGGCAGCCAAACTGCTGGGTCGCGGGGACACCGTTGTCGGCATAGACAGCATTAACGATTATTACGATGTCCGCGTAAAACACGGACGGCTGCACAAAACCGGCATAAACATTACCAATGTCCGCTACGGAGAAAAAACACAAAGCTCTTTGTTCCCCGGCTACACATTCATACAACTCAAGCTTGAGGATCGCGACGCCCTGACGAAGCTGTGCGCGAAAAAAAAATTCGACGCCGTGTGCCATCTTGCAGCCCAAGCCGGGGTGCGCTACTCCCTGACCAATCCGCATGCCTATATCAGTGCCAACCTCGAGGGTTTTATGAACATGCTTGAAGCCTGCCGCCACAGCGCTGTGGGCCATCTCGTCTATGCCAGCTCATCGAGCGTCTACGGCCTGAACACGCACATGCCCTTTTCAATTCACGATAACATCGATCATCCGGTGAGTATGTATGCTGCCAGCAAAAAAACCAACGAACTGATGGCCCACACCTACAGCCACCTTTTCGGCCTGCCTACGACGGGCCTGCGTTTTTTTACCGTCTACGGCCCCTGGGGACGTCCCGACATGGCACTGTTCATTTTTACCAAGGCCATTCTGGCGGATGAACAGATCGATGTGTATAACTACGGCAACATGCAGCGCGACTTTACCTATATCGACGATATCGTTGAAGGAGTCGTGCGTGTTATTGACAGGCCGGCTCAAGCAAACCCCGCCTGGGACGGCAACTCGCCTGATCCCGGCTCCAGCCCGGCACCCTACCGGGTCTATAATATCGGGAACAGTTCCCCGGTGAAGCTGCTCGATTTTATCGAGGCTATTGAAAGCGCTCTTGACAAAAAAGCTCGCAAAAATCTGATGCCCATGCAGCCCGGGGACGTTCCTGCCACTTGGGCGGACGTCGATGATCTCATCCGGGACCTGAACTACTGTCCGGCAACCCCGATCGAACAGGGCGTTAAAAATTTTATTGCATGGTATCGTGATTTTTACCAGGTATAGCACCTCACAACGGGACTGCCCATCTGCCGAACGGCAAACCGGGGTTTCCCTGCGTTGATTCCTGTGTTAAAATGCATAATAAGGGAAAACAAACTCGGCGGATGTTTAAAATGCACCTGTTGTAAACCGGGTGTGACGGATTGCTCCCTGGTACATCAATTGTGCGGGACAACGGCACATGGAACAATTTTCGCTCAATGAACGAATATTGGTAGTTGACGATGAGCGGCAGGTGAGCGACATCATCGCCCAGTGCCTTGCGCTTGAAGGGTATTGCTGCGATACGGCCGACTGCGCAGAAAAAGCGCTCTCGCTGTGCGAGAGCAACGACTATGATCTTATAGTTTCAGACATCATGATGCCCGGCAAGTCGGGCATAGAACTGCTTGGTATTGTTCGGCAGCACTACCCCGACATTGCCATCATCATGGTAACCGCGGTTGACGACCGGGCAACCGCAGTGAACGCCCTGCAACTCGGGGCGTACGGCTATGTGATCAAACCTTTTGACCTGAACGAAATCGTCATCGGCGTGGTCAACGCGCTTGAGCGCAGGCGACTCAGCATTCAAAGCAGGGAATATGAGCGAAGGCTTGAAAACGATGTCCGACAAAGGACCGCCGATATTCAGCGCCGTGAAGAGGAGATCTGTCTGCGCCTGACGGCCGCATGCGGATACCGGGATCTTGAAACCGGTTCCCACAACCGGCGGCTGGGGCTTTACAGCTCGGTCCTGACCCGGGAACTCGGCTGGAGCAGGCAGGAGCAGGATGAGATCAGGATTTCGATAGCCATGCACGATATCGGGAAAATAGGCCTTCCCGACAATATCCTGCGCAAGCCTGCCAGGCTGACGCATGAAGAATTCGCGATAATCAAGACCCATACTGTTATCGGCGCCCGCATGCTGATGGGCTCTGACTTTTCAATGCTGAATATGGCGCATTCCATCGCCCTTGCCCATCATGAAAAATGGGACGGCACCGGCTATCCGCACGGTCTTTCAGGAACCGATATTTCAGAACCTGCCCGTATCTGCGCTGTGCTGGATGTCTATGACGCCCTGGTGCACAAACGCATATACCGGCCGGCACTGCCTGAAGAAGAAGCCATGGATATCATGGCCGCAAGCCGGGGATCACATTTTGACCCCGACATATTCGACTGTTTCATAAGCGTTCTTCCACAGCTGCGCACGATCCGTGCTGAAGTACGCGACCAGGACGAAAATCCTGCCTGCCTCTAAAAAGCTCAAACAATACCACCTGCTTTTTGCTGCGTTTTGCCGATAAATTATCGGTTTACAAAAATATTTTTATTGTATATATGTAATATTTGTGTAATTTATTTTAATTATTGGCAGTCATCGCGCAGCCTGTTCTGCAAAAATTTATCCTACGGAGGGGCACATGTCCAAAAGCAGCGATCGACACCTGGTTGCCCGATGCTTGGGCGGCTGCAACCCGGCCTGGCAGGAGCTCTATGCCCGCATTGAAAGAACCATCAGCTACATTGTCCGCTGGAAACACTGGGGCTTTAGCCACCAGCAGGCGGAAGAAATTGTCCAGGAAGCCCTCAACAATTTCATCGGCGCCCTGAACACCTTTGATTTTAAATGCTCTTTGGAAACCTTTGCGTCAACCATTGCACGGAACAAATGCATTTCTGAAATACGGCGCCAGTGCGCGACAAAACGCGCGGCAGAGCGGCTGGCCATATCCCTGCAGGGATATGAATACATACCCGGTGCAGCCGAAAGCAATGAGCGCCGGCTTGTTAAAACAGAAGAGCACCGGCTGCTTTGTGACGCACTCAAACAGATGGGCGAAAGCTGCAGAACTATCCTGCGCCTGAGGTACTATGAAGAATACAGCTATAAACAGATCGCCGAACTTCTGAATATTCCTGAAGGAACGGTGGCCTCGCGCTTAAAACGCAGCCTTGTTCGGCTCAGAAAAAAAGTGGAGCAATGTATGGATATCTGCTAATGCAGCTGAACTAACCGTCAGGGAATATGCTCCTGACGGTAGTAGACATTCGATGAATCAACCTTTTCTCCTTAAGGGGCCATAGCCGCAGACAGATGCATACAAAAGGGTTGCACAAACACCCTGCCCTATTTTTTCCCAAACAGCGGACTCTTTTTCAACCCGGCTTTCTGCAGCATAAAGGCCAGAAGGGTCGCCATGGTCTGAGTGCCGTACACGGCGCTGTTCTTGAAGTTGATGGAAGAAGCCTCGGAAAAATAGCGCACCGGCACCGGCACGCAGCCGATTCGAAAACCGAAATACACGGACTGAACCAGAAACTGAGTATCGAACACGAAATTATCAGAATTATTCATGAACGGTATGGTCTCGAGCACACGGCGGGTGTAGGCCCGGTAGCCCGTATGAAAATCCGATACGTTCTGGCCCAGCACAACGTTTTCGGTAGTGGTCAGCATCCGGTTGAACAGATACTTGTACATGGGCATGCCGCAGGCCAAGGTTTCATTGCGGGTCCTGATACGCGACCCCAGGATCACATCGCAGATATCAAGGTCGAGAAACCCCTGGATATAGGGCACGAGGCGGCTGTCGTACTGGTAGTCGGGGTGGATCATGATGACAATATCGGCACCGCGTTTCAAGGCTTCGCTGTAGCAGGTCTTCTGGTTGCCTCCGTAGCCGCGGTTCTCGGAATGCACGATGGTGTGAATACCCAGTGAGCGCGATATCTCCACGGTGTTGTCCGTGCTGTTGTCATCGACCAGAATGATATCATCTACGTATCCGGCAGGTATGTCCTCAAAGGTCCGGCGCAGGGTTTCGGCCGCGTTATAAGCCGGCATGACGACAATAACTTTCTTTTTCATAGTGGTTTCCGTAGCTGTGTGTTCAAACGACTCAACGCCTAATTATTTTCAAGATAATCTGCTGGCACAGGACGGCGATATCCTCGGCACATAAAAAACCCTCTATGCCCGCATCAAAAAGCATTGTGGCCTCCGGGGCAAATTCGTCGTCGCCTTTCCACAAGCAGCAGATGATGTCGATCCGTGGAAAGACCGGTATGCGCACGGCACAGTCGCCGAAATCAGCCGGCACGCCTCCCAGCCGAGCAGCCGCTGCAAACAGCGTATCGGGTCTCGATCCGAATGCCTTCAACAGGGGCTGAATACACCGGCGTTCAAAAGCCTCTGAATACAGGGCTCCGTCGCGCAGGCGACGGTAATTGATAAGCGTCTCCTGCAAAGCGGAGCGGGGGCTGTTGGCCAGATAGTGCAGGATAAGAATTTTTTCCCATATGGGGATATCCTCTCCTGCAGGGCCGGTGCTGAAGCATAGCTGCGGCAGCGCAATGCGAACGGTCCTGTTTAAAAAGCAAAGCTCGATCGCTGCGGCTCCTTCCCGGTTCCGTGTCAGAATGGCGCCGCCCTTCGTGCAGCAGGCGGCAATGTCGGCGGCAAGCAGGTCATTGCGGCCGCGCCGCAGTGCTTCCTCATAGGCGGCCCGGAACGTAGTATGAGCCCCTATGCGATGGTTTTCTTGGTGAGCTGGCTGAGCAGTTTCCACATTTTTTCCTGTGTCGAGCACTCGAGCAGTTTTGAGCGATTGTCGGCCTCACGCAGCGACCCCATCAGGCCGGCGATCAACTGAAGATAAAAAGCGCTTGCAGCCAGCGGAATAACGATAAAAAAGACAATTTTCGTGAGCCTTTTTTTCGGGGCGCCGAACTGCAGGCCCTGTTTTTTGAGTCCGGCGGCAAAAATCAGCCCACCACCCTCAACGCCCCGCACGTGCGGAAACGCAAGACCGTGTTCGATCGCAGTCGGGACGATCGATTCGCGGCTGATGGCAGCCTCGAGCAGGGTTTCAGGCTTCTCTACAAATCCCTCGGCAGCCATCAGGTTGATCATCTCCTTCAGGGCCTCATCGCGTGTCTTGGCCTCAAGCTGGGGCAACATCAAACGGCTTGAAGAAAAACGGGCGATGCCGGGACTGGGTTTTTCGTTGATAGACCTGATACGCTTGAGCTGCCGCGGCAGGGCGTCACGGTAAAAAAGAATACGCGTGCAGCGTGGACACTGAATCAGTTTTTCCCCGACCTGAACCTCATAGGCCAGAATGGTCGGCACGGACATGCCGCAGCCCGAGCAGGTTCCTCCCGACATGGGTACGACCGCGGTTGCATAGTGATTCAGAAGATTCGTGAATGTCCGGCAGATATCCGGGGGAAGATCCCGTGACAGCGCTGCAATGTTTTTTTCAAGGGTTTCAAGGTGTGTATCAGCGGTAAGGGCTTTTTGCTCCTGCAGGGTAAAATTGAGATCCTGTAGCTGAATAAGCGCAGTGATGATATTTTTCATTAAAGCATCTCCATGTTTTTGATAAGCAGGCGTATTTAAGGGTTGGCACGCGCCGAACCTTGATTTAAAATAAAGCAAGACCGTTATTTTAACAACTGAAAATTTGCCTGTGCCATATTTTTTACAAAAACAGGCATGCCGCTTTCGGCATGGATAAAAAAACAGACTGTTTCGAATGAAAATACACGCTATGCATACAACGCTACAGAAGGTTTCTCTCGACGACATTGACTTGAAAGATCGCACATTTATCGTTACCTCGGGCCGCGACAGCGGCCCGCTGCAGCGCTCAATCGCCGCCTGCGGCCTGCTGCAGCCACCCTGCCTGTGGCGTCCACGTGCCGATGCCGCCTACAAAATCGTCTGCGGATATCTGCGCCTGAAGGCCCTGCACATTCTCGGGCACAATGAACTGGACGCCATGGTATTCGCACCAGAAAACCCTGCAGTACGGCTGCTTGAATGCGCTTTGCAGGACAACCTCTCCCACCGGACATTCAATCCAGTCGAAAAGGCTCAGGCGCTTCAGCGCCTGCTTGATGTAGTGCCCCGGGCCGCGATTATTGAGCAATGGCTGCCCCGCTTCGGGCTTTCCCCCTCGGCGCGCCAGCTTGAGCGTTCGCTATGCCTGTGCGGCCTGGAGATGGAACTGCAAGCAGCCGTAACCACCGGAAGCCTGACAGAGACAAGCGCCCTGAGGATGTGCTCCTACGATGCGAAGGACCGCATGGGAGTATTCGCCCTCATGCGCCGGCTGCACTTGAGCGCCGGCAAGCAGGCCGAGTTGCTTGAATGCCTGGAGGACCTCGCGCGCAGAGACAAAACATCGCTGCACGATGTTGCAGCCGCAGAAGACATTGCGCGGATATGCGCGGACGAGCGCCTGAACCGGGTGCAGAAAACAGCGCAGGTGCGTGCTTTCCTGCGCGGACGGCGTTTCCCCCGCCTGCTGGCCGCAGAGAAGCGCTTCGCAACAGCCGTAAAGGACCTGCGGCTCGACAAAACAGTCCGCATCATGCCTCCCCCGAACTTTGAAGGCCGGGTCTTCCGGGCTGAAATAGCCTTCAGCTCTGCCGATGAGCTGTGCCGCCGGGGACGCCAACTGCTGGATGCGGCACGAACACAGTCCTTTGAGCGTTTGTGCGACGAAAATGACACCTTCGCAGGTACAGATAAAAATTGCCGGTAAAGCCCGCCGATGTATATTTGATCGCAGCATATAAGGCTGCATGACGCATGGTGCCAGCATAAACGTGCCGGAGCTGCAATGTGAAAGACCTTTTTTATCCGGAAAAAATTTTTATCGAGCGCTCCGCCGGGGCGTATCCGCTGACCAAGCGCATTCTCGAGCGCTGCCCCGAAGTGCCGGTTGTTTATGTCGATGATGCCGCTTCCCTGATCAAGCGCTTCCGCGATGACCCCCCTCCGGCATTTAACGGCAAGCGCAGCCTGCTGCTGTGCCGCAACCGTGGCCGTTTTCTCGAGGCCTGTCCCGGCACCGGGCGCCAGTACCGCTGCTGCCTGTATCTGATCCTCAACACAGGCCTGGGTTGCCCGCTCGGCTGTACATACTGCGTGCTGCAGGCGTATTTAAACAATCCATTTCTCACGCTGTTCGTCAACCGGGATGATATGTTCCGGGAGCTTGAGCACAGCGCCAGGCTTGCTCCGGGACGTTTCATGCGCATCGGCACAGGCGAATACATGGACAGCCTCGCCCTTGAACACCTCACCGGTTTTGTACCGGCAATCGCGGATTTTTTCCGGCAGCGGCCGCATCTGGTACTGGAGTTGAAAACCAAGACGGTCGATACTGGGTGCCTGCAGGAACATGATTACAGTGATGTTTTCATAGTATCCTGGTCGCTGAACGCCGAAAAAATATGCACCTGCGAGGAAGCCGGAGCAGCACCGCTTATCGAGCGTATCATGGCGGCCCGCGCCCTGATCGAACGCGGCTACCGGGTAGGCTTTCATTTCGATCCGCTCATAGTCTTTGAAGGATGGGAGGAAGGCTACCGGTCCGTGGTCGAGCTCCTGAAAAAGCATATTGCACCCGATCGGGTCGCCTGGATCAGCATCGGCTCCCTGCGCTTCATGCCGCGTCTCAAGACGATCGCGCAGGCTGCCTGCCCGCACACGGCAATCTACACCGGAGAGTTCGTGCCCGGCCTTGACGGCAAAATGCGCTACCTGCAGGAAATCAGGCTCGAGCTGTACGCGAAACTGGCCGGCTGGCTGCGGGAATATTCACGCGATATCGTCCTGTATTTTTGCATGGAAAGCCCGCACGTATGGCAGCGGATCATGGGATGGACCCCTTCGTCGAACTGGAACCTGAAGCGCCTGCTGGACTGCAGCCCTGCGATGCCGCATTAAACGCATCCCGTATACGCTGAGCAGGGGGGCATGCAGCTGGCGGCCCGGAAACCTGCGGAAATGCTCGCGCGGCAGCACGAAGGGAATCACTATGAAACCCCGTATTCTTATACTTGTCGACGTTCCGGGATGGGCCATGGACAGGACAGCGGACAATGTCATCCACAGGCTCTCGCACCGCTATTGTTTTATCAAGGCATGTAACCGTGAGGCGGAAGCGGCCCTTGACCGCGCGAATTTCGATCTGGCGTACCTGTGCTACTGGCGTCAGTTTCAGGATGCCGGCATAGAGCGAGCCCTTCCGCGGCCCGCAGTAACCGGTGTGCGCAGCCATTTCAAATGGGACGAAGGCCGGGGACTGCCGCCATCGGAGACTGTCATCAGCACCCTGCGCCGCTTCGATGCCGTCAATGTCCCATCCCGCATTCTCTACGATATATTCAGTCCTCTTCATCCGGCGGTATTCTACACACCGCACGGTGTTGATGAAACCGTTTTCAGCCCGGGCAGGCGCAGACCTTCCCCTCCGGGCACGCTTGTGCTTGGCTGGGCCGGCTCCCTGCACAACCATCCCGGAAAACGCGGAATCGACGATTTCCTGCTGCCTGCTCTTAAGGGGCTGGACGGTGTGGAACTCCGAATGGCCGCCCGTGAAAAAACCATGCGCACACAGGCGGCCATGGTTGAATTCTACCGTGGACTTGATGCCTATATCTGTACCAGCCGTACCGAAGGCGGTCCGCACCCGTTGCTGGAAGCATCTGCCTGCGGAGTGCCGATCATCAGCACGCCCGTTGGGCTTGCCCCGCAGCTGGTCCATGACGGGGATAACGGCCTGCTCATCGAACGTGACGTTACCGCCATCCGCCGGGCCGTAACAGCGCTACGCGACCGGCGCGACCTCAGGGTCGGCATGGGCAGCCGGGCGCGTGCGATCATAGAAACCGCATGGACCTGGGACATGCGGGCACCGGCCTATATTGATTTTTTCGAACACGGACTCACGCAGACAGGTCCCTGATCTGCGCAGGACAGGTGAACATGGCTAAAAAACGTCTACTGATCGTCAATGCCGATGATTATAATACCGACCCCGAACGCAACCGCGGCATTATCGAAGCGGCGCGCGAGGGTATCATAACAAGCGCGAGCGTCCTGACAAACACCGCCGGCCTCGATACAGCGCTGAGCGGGCTTGCGCGGGAGCTGGGCCCGTGCATCGGGGTGCATCTCAATCTTACCAGCGGCCGCCCGCTTTCTGCCGGCGCACGTTCACTTACCGGGGCGCGAGGCACCTTCCTGCCCAAGGGCGCTGCCTGGCGCAGGGCCCTGCATCGCGGCTATAACCTAGATGAAATCAGGCGTGAATGGAGCGCCCAAATCGAAGCCTTCTGCCGTACCGGCCGGCAGCCCGACCATCTTGACGGCAACAATCACCTGCATGTATTTCCCGGCTGTGCCCGAATATGCGCAGAGCTGGCAGTGCGTTTTAACATCGCGGGCGTGCGCCTGCCGCTGGAGCCGCTGCACGCGCCCGGCCTGTGGGGCCGTGCCGGGGTAAAACGACTGTTTATCGCCCTGATTGCCTGGCGCGCCCGCAACGTGTTTCGCGCTTTCGGCCGGTGCATGCCGGACAGGATCTACGGCATCGCTTTTCCTGCAGCGGGCAATACAGCCTCGCTCTGTGATCTCCTTGAGCGCCTCCCGACGGGCACGTCCGAGTTGATGTGCCATCCGGGATATCCCGCGCCGGCTCGTCATACCTTTTCCTGCGCCGCGCGCGAACGCGAACTCCGCGTGCTCACCAGCCGGGAGACTCGCGACACCCTCGCGCGGCGGCATATACAACTGATATCCTTCAATGATATACAATAACGCCTGCCAGTACGGCGTATGCCGCCAAAAACAATTTGCCATCACTTTGCAGACCTGCTATCTTAAGAATTGGAACGAGGCCGGCCGGCACGCCTGCCGCCCGGACGATCTGTCGATACTTTTCTGGGTCTTCAGGGTTTGTTGCACATAAAAAGTTGACTTTATATCTATAAAATAAAGCTAACAGCTCTTTGCGGTTTGACACCTTTGAGCCGGTTGCCGTATCTGCCAAAACTCGGCAATAATATCCCCCTTTGCCAAAGGGGGCTTTAAAACAACCAGCCTGCACGCGGCACTACGGCAACTCTCCGCAACAGGCCCTGAACCGTACATAGTACAAGGCACGGGAGTCTTTTACCGGTATAACAAACCCAGAGGATTCACTTTTCTTTAGGGTTAACAAATTGTTACTGACACCGAACGCGCAGGAGGCATCAGGACAATGCGGGGTTTGATTTCCGATAAACTGGTTTCATTGATAGAAAAAAATGCTGATACGATCATCAAGCGCTGGACAGACATCCTGGGGTCTGATCCATCAACGCCTTCCTTTTCCCCTGAAGCCCTGCACAAATCAAATGTCAAGGCCCAGATGGTCATCAAGGAACTGGGCGAATGGATAGGCTATGACAAGCCCAAGGAAGAAATCATGCGGCACTATTCACAGGAGGGTATCGGCCTGTTCCGCATGGGCATACCGCTGTGCGAAGGCGTGCGCGCTCTTGTCCTGCTCAGGCGCACGATCTGGCTTTTTGTCGTTGATTCCAGTCTTTTCGAATCGCCCATGGAACTGCACCAGATGCGGGAACTCAATGACCGTGCCTCGCTGTTCTTCGACCGCGCCCAATATAACTTCATCAACGGGTATATGGATGAAATGCGGCGCAGGGCAGGCGAGACGTGGAACCTGGGCGACGCCGACCTGGCAAAACTGTTTTTTCAGCAACCCCTGTAGCGGACCGCCTGCGCAGGGGAGCCTCAACCGAACACACCGGGCAGTATCCTTTTTACATCCAGGGATTCAAGCACGATGCGCGCCAGCTCCTCGGGGTTGTCGCGCTCTGCGGAGGACAAAAAGGGCAGGCATCCGAGCACCGGCGCATCGGTATGACGCTGCAGAACGTCCGGATTTGTCCGCTCAGCCACCCCCATGTGCTGCTGCGTTTGACTGAACACAATGCCGGCCAGCGGAAGGCCGTCGGTCCGGATATGGCGCACGGTCAGCAGGCTGTGGTTGATCGTTCCCAGCGAAAGCCGGGCGACAACCAGCACCGGCAGTCCCAGCAGCCTGGCAAGATCAAGCGTGAGCAGTCCCTCGGCCATGGGCACCAGCAGTCCCCCGGCACCCTCCACGATCATAATGTCGCTGTTCCTGCCCAGTTCCAGGAAAACAGTGCGGATATGCTCAGGAGAGATGCAGATACCTTCTCGATCGGCGGCAACCGCTGGCGCAAGCGGCTCGCGCAGGCGATAGGGACAAATCTGTTCAAGTGCTGCGGGGCTGCCCGACATGCGCCGCAGGAAGGCCGCATCGCGGGCGTGCATGCTCCCGTCAGGCAGGGCGCATCCGCTTTCGCAGGGCTTGAAAACACCGACGCGCGCGCCGCGGTGGAGCGCAGCCGCTGCCAGTCCCCCGGCAACAAGCGTTTTGCCGACACCAGTGTCGGTTCCGGTTACAAAAACGCCCTGCATGTCAGTAGGCCGTATTCTCACGACCGTCCGATTCCGGAAGATAGTCAATATAACCCTCCCCCGGAACGAGCAGCGTAATCGAAGACTGTGTCACCCGGCCGACCACCGCTTCGTTTGTGCTCTGCGTGACCGTAAAAAACGGGGAGTGCCCTGTTATCTGGCGGGCCCGCGAAAGATTGTGCAGGATGTCGCCTGCCTGCCTGAAAGAAAGCCGCGGCCATGCATCGCCCGCCTGCACCTGAAAGCTTTCCCCCCTGGCGGAAATGGTTTCTATGACACCGTTGGCCATAAGCGTTTCAAGCGGCCCGTTTATCCAGTTCACCGCCCAGCGGTATTGCGTCCGGCTGTACTGGTGCTGTTCGGCGTGCACGCGGGTGCCGGAAAGAACTGTTCCGAGGGCCAGAGCCAGCACAAACACCTTCAGTATGCAGGAGCCGGATTCCATCGTTTTCATTCCCCGAGGCGCAGATCGATCCTGCGGTAAACGTCTTCAATTTCCCCGGCCTTGGACGTCATGTTCGACCAGCCGGCATGCGGCCCGACCGGTTCATTTTTCTCCTCAGTATTGTAGCGTCGGATCGCTTTGCTTACAGGGTCCTTGAGCTGCACGGTTTTAACCACTGCCACGGTAACGGCCTCCCTGCGTTTTTTAAGAAGGGCTTCAAATTTCCAGCGCTTTTGCCCGGTCGTATCAAAACTGTGCACCCAATCGGTCTCGAGGTAGCCGCGGTTTTTTTTAATCTTGCGTTCAACAAGACCGAGATCTTCCAATATCACCCACTTCACGGCCGCCCACACCTCATCATAGGGTCTGTTGTACACACGCACGGGCTGATCAGAAGGCACACGGACACTCGTGCACGCACACAGTGCGGCAAGTGCCAGCACAGTAAGTACCAATCGATTTTTATTAACCTGCATGATTGTCTTCCAGTAAACGGGTACATGGTTTAACGCGCGAATCCTGCCGAGTCTTACAACATTTTTCCATAAAACGTCCTTCTGTCAAGCAAAAGCTGTATTTTGCTTGAAACCGTCCGAGATTAGGGTATAGAATTACCCACGGTGATACTCACAAGGAATAAAGATGTATTTCAACGATCTTGCCCACTACCTGCAGATGCTTGAGCAGCGTTCAGAGCTGCACCGTGTTAGCACGCAAGCCGATCCGGTTCTGGAGATAACCGAGATCGCCGACCGCATTGTCAAGTCCGGCGGCCCTGCCCTGCTGTTTGAAAATCCGGTCGGCGCCCGCTTCCCCCTTGCGATCAACCTGTTCGGCACGCAGCAGCGCACCTGTTTCGCCCTGGGAGTGGAAAACCTTGATGCGGTCGCCGCACGCATTGAAAGCATGATTCCCGCAGGACCCCTGACGACCTTCACCGACAAGCTGAAACTGCTCTGGGGCCTTAGGGACCTTAAAAACATCCAGCCGAAAAACGCGCGCACGGCACCGTCGCAGCAGGTCGTCGACACGGAGCCCAACCTGCACGACCTGCCGGTGCTGCAGTGCTGGCCGCGGGATGCCGGGCGTTTCATCACCCTGCCCCTGGTTCTTACCCGTCATCCGGAAACAGGAATGCAGAACACGGGGATGTACCGCATGCAGATCGTTGATGAAAAGCGCGCGCTCATGCACTGGCACCTGCACCATGACGGCGCCGTGCATCACCGCCTGTGGAGCGACCGGGGTCGCGACACCGAGGTGGCCGTGGCCCTGGGCTGCGATCCTGCCACGATCTATGCCGCGACCGCGCCGCTGCCTCCCGGACTTGATGAAATGCTGTTTGCCGGATTTTTACGCAACAGCCCCGTTGAAATGGTCAAAGCAAAAACCGTTGACCTGATGGTACCCGCGCACGCCGAATTCGTTCTTGAAGGCACGGTATCGGCCGGGCATACCATGCTCGAGGGACCGTTCGGCGACCACACGGGTTTTTATTCCGATGCCGACCAGTATCCGGTGTTTACGCTCACAGCGATTACGCGCAAACAGAACCCGGTATACCCGGCCACGATCGTGGGACGCCCGCCCATGGAGGACTATTACCTGGGCAAAGCCACGGAGCGATTTTTCCTGCCGCTCATCCGGCTGCAGTTGCCGGAGATCGTCGATATCAATTTTCCCGCCGAAGGGGTTTTCCACAACTGCGTGCTCGTCGCCATATGCAAACGCTATCCCGGGCACGCGCGCAAAGTCGCCTCCGCGCTGTGGGGCATGGGCCAGATGATGTTCACCAAGACGATCGTCGTTCTCGACGCCGATGTCAACGTGCAGGACTGCTCGCAGGCCGCGTGGGTCGCGTTCAGCAATGTCGATCCCGAACGCGACCTGTTCGTCACGAAGGGACCGCTCGATGTCCTTGACCACTGCGCGCCGACAGCGCTCTACGGTTCGAAAGTCGGCATCGACGCCACCCGCAAGCTGCCCGCCGAAGGCCATGCGCGTGACTGGCCCGAGCCCATTACCATGGACGCAACCACCCGCGACCTCGTAACACGGCGCTGGAGCGAGTATGGGTTTTCTCGCTAAAGCAAAAACACTCCTTAACATGATCAAATTCGAGCACAGCGTTTTCGCGCTGCCGTTCGCCTACCTCGGCATGGTTCTGGCCGCGGACGGAGTACCCCGCGCGGCAACCATCCTGTGGGTCACGCTTGCCATGGTCGGAGCGCGCAGTTTTGCCATGGCGCTCAACCGACTGCTCGACATGAACGTCGACCGCCATAACCCGCGCACAGCCTCGCGGGCGCTGCCGCAGGGGCTGGTCTCTGTCACGGAAGTGATCGTGTTTCTGGCCGCGAGCCTTGCGGCATTTTTTCTTGCAGTCGCCATGCTGCCCCACCTGTGCCGACAATTGTGGCCGGTAGTGCTGATCCCCATGGCCCTGTATTCACTGACAAAGCACGTCACCTGGCTGTGTCATTTCGTGCTGGGGCTGTGCCTGGCGCTGGCGCCGGCAGGTGCCTGGGTCGCCACGGCAGGCACGCTTCCACCGGCAGGCATCTGGCTTCTGGTCCTGGGCGTACTGCTCTGGACTGCCGGATTTGACATCATCTACAGCTGCCAGGATTATTCGTTTGACCGCTCGGAAGGGCTGCACTCGGTGCCGGTGCGTTTTGGCATCGCCCCGGCCCTCCGGATGGTGAAACTGCTGCACGCCTTGACCGTCATGTTCTTTTGTGCTGCCGGGGCTGTGCTCGGCCTGGGTCCGGTGTATTATATCGGCATGGCAGCTGTCGGTGCGTTTTTATGGTATGAAAACACGATCATAGCGCCCGACCGCCTTGAACGGATCAAAAGTTCTTTTTTCACCATGAACGGCTGCGTCAGCATCGCCGTATTTCTTTGCGCCTTTGTCGCTGTCCTTCTTTAGCAGACTGCCCATAGGGCTGCATTCCGGGCGGTCAATAGTGCACTCGGCGCCGGCAGGCTTCAAACGTTTTTTCCAGCCCGAGCAGAACGAACAGCGCAGCGGGCAGCACAAGCAAAAAAACCGGCCGGTGCAAAGCCAGCCCGGCCAGCATACCGATCAGGCCTCCCAGTACTTCGATCGCGGCCAGGTTTTCACCGGCAATCCGTACGATCATATCCTCGAATTCCTCGGTACGCTGGCCTTCGATATTGTCCGCCACGATCCTACGGATATTGAGCCGTACAATAATGTCCGGGATAACGGCCTGAATTTTTTTGATATTCTCAGGGCGCTGCAGGAACTGCCGCACGCGGACCGGAGCGGTTTTCAACAGGGACTGCGCCAGCCGGTCTATCTCAGACCAGGCCCCGGGTCCGCTCAGCCAGGTATCGATTCGTTCCCGAAGCGCAGGTATGACCCGGGAACGGGTGGCGCTCAAAACGGTCTGCTCACACCACTGCTCCAGGTACTGTATGCGGCCGCGGACCTGGTCCTGCTCAAAATACGATTCAATAGAGCGCAGATTGTCTTCGACAAGGCCGGCAACCAGGTCAAAGGTGCCGGGGTCATGCAAAAAATCAAGCACCATCCGTTCAATTTTATCGGAACTGATGCCTGACAAGGTGCGAAGCCCCTCAAGTAGCAGCTGCTTCCAGGGGGCCTGTCCGGCAATATAGCGGTCAAGCGCGCGTGCAAGCTGTTCGGAGAGCTCCGGAGCACGTTTCACCAGGTGCTCAACGATCCAGGCGGCAACCTGGCGCTTGAGTTCTTCTGACTCAAAAAAAGACTTCAGGCGCGGCTTGAGCGTGTCCCATACGCGTTCAATCGTACCGGGCCTGCGGGCCAGCTCAGCCAGCCAGCTCTCAGCACCGCGGGTCAGCCATGTAAAGATCCGGTCAGCATAGCTGTTATAGAGACGCAGGACCGCGTCGGCGATGACACGGCGGTTTTCAGCCTGCCCCAGATAGCGCTCAGCAGCGGCGACAACCGATTCGATCGTCTGTTCGACGATCCGTTCCCGCTCGATATGGGCCATAATGATATCGACATTGAGCAGCCGTTTTTCGGTCTCAGTGGCGATACTGTCGGCAATGGCGGGCTTGTTGCGGGGAATGAGCCCCTGGCGCCCGAACACGGTAGGCCGTAGGGGTCGAAACAGCATACGGATCGCGAGGCTGTTGGTCCCGATGCCGACCAGCCCGGCAAGCGCGATCGAAAAGGCCCAGTCCACAGCAGGCAGTCCCGGATACAGGTGCTCCGCCAGCAGGCAGGCGGCGAGCACGCAGGGCAAACCGCACAGGAGCAGGACCTTAAGCGTTCTGTAGACTTTTTTCATGCATGCTCCATTGTCGAAGCACATGTAAAGCAGGCCCTGCGCTCCGGGCGGCTAGTCCGGATCAACCGCCACGGCGATGATCTCGTAGCAGACTGCGCCGCCGGGACGCTGAACCTCAACGTCATCACCGGCGCGCTTCCCCAGCAGGGCCCGCGCCATGGGCGACTCGACACTGATTTCCGCCCGGGAGAGGTCCCATTCATCCGGCCCGACAATCCGGTAACGTGTCCTTTGACCGTCTTCATCTTCAAGTGTAACAAATGACCCGAAATACACGCGGCCGTCATTATTGGGCTTTTCAGCTACAACACGCAGGGCCTTGAGGCGGTTGCCCAGAAAACGCAGGCGTCGGTCGATCTCGGCAAGCTGACGCTTGCGGTAGGTGTATTCGGCGTTTTCCGAACGATCGCCTTCTGCGGCCGCTTCAGCCAGAGCCGCGGTTACTTCCGGGCGCTTACGATTCCACAAAAAATCGGCCTCCTGCTGCAGGCGGCGAAACCCCTCAGCGGTGATATAGCCCGGTTTTTTTGACGTATCAGGACGTGTCCGTTCACGAATACCCATGTCAGCCACCCGGACAGCTGCCGTGATTCCGGCATATGACAGGATCATCCGTCAGATCTCCCGCCGCACAGGCTTCAACAACCTGCCCGGCAGGACCGCTGCAGCCCGCCGGCGGATTCGCACCCCCCCCGGAAACGATCCGGTCCTGGTCATTGAAGCAAAACACGGCTAGATTCTCGCAGTGGCTGAATTGCGCGTCAACGACCTCATTACGTGCAGGTACAGCTGTTTTCATTAACATCTCCCCGGTAGACGACGAGTGTAACCGTTGATAATTTTACCATTATACGTATTGTGAACGAACCTGTCAAAGCCCGCTTCGTTCGACAGCGCAAAAGAAGAGCCCCCCTGGCAGGGGCAATGCCAGGGGGGCGAGGAGGGGGGATAAGAATTGTGCTTGATTAGTTATAACACAAATTAGATTCGATGCAAGTATTTCGGTAAAAAATTTTTTGTTCGGCAGCCGCATGCACGGCACATTCGCGGCAACAACATTAATGATAAAAAAAATTATTTCTATATAAGGACAGCCTGTTGCCATGCAGCATGCGGTCGGAGATTATTCATCACTATTCTCAATGTCAGTGATGGAAACATCTTTATACAGGAGCTTATCTTCCATGGTCTCATTGCTGACAATGCCCTGCCGTTCCATGTCCGACTGGCACTCAATACAACAACGTGCGAAAGGCAGCACATTAAGACGTTTTTTGGGGATTTCGCATCCGCATTCCTCACAGAGCCCATAGGTTTCATCCTCGATCTTTTCAAGCGCATCGTCAATCTGGGCCAGTTTCATGCGGTCGCGTTCACTGAGCAGGTGATTGAGTTGACGTCCTTTTTCGCTTTCGGCATCATCATAAAAATCACCAACATCTCGCTGTGGCGCGCTGCGCTCTGTTGAAATATTATCATCGATTTCGCGCAATATGTCCGCGCGCATTTTGTGAAGTTTTTTAACAAGGGCGGTATGTTTTCTCATGATGACTTCCCGGTCAATAAAAGGCCCTGTGAACGTAGCGGCCCCCCAAACCCTTTCGTTGTCAAGGCATGTGTAACGGTTAAAATGCATGCGGCCCGAGAAGGGCTGCGAAAGTGAAGATGTTGTATAGTCTTTATACTATAATTTGTCAACCCCAAAAAACAGGAAATACGGGGTAAAAAAAGCTGGAACGTGTACAGAGCATGGTGGCTGTGTACCCCTTGAAAAGCCCCGCCCGGATGGATATTTGGCTGGGGGAGGCAACAGTGGGCACGAGCTGTTCCGCTCAGAAACTGAGGACGCTAGAGCACTATCCTTTTTAGTGTAGCCCTTTCAAAGAGAAAATGGAAACCCGTTCGTGGTGAGCCTGTCGAACCATGAACGGGCCTGCCCTACGATAGGTACTCCGTTTTGCCCTTCGACAGGCTCAGGGCGAACGGAAGATGTCATATGGCAATGTAGAAAAATACTCCAGAGGTGGGCCTTCCGTCCTCTTACAGGCTTCATTCGCGTGCAAGGGCACAGGCACGGGGCCATGGAAAGCCAATGAAGTTTTTATCCTGTTGAAATCACATTTGTTTTCCGTTACGGCTGAAAAAACACTGTTGGTTCTGCGTAGACGAAACCTAGTAACGCCCTGATTTTTCTTAACTTTACCAAACATGCTCCGTTTTGTAGCAATACGCTAAAACACCTTGTTTTACAGCCCCTGAAGTATATTTCAACAGAGAAATCCACAGCTTTTTCACACGTGCTGTGGATTGTCCCCCGACCCGCACGCTGAGGTACTATGAACCGGGAAGGCCGCAGGCACTCTGCGAAATCTGCTTATTTTTACTGTAGGAGCGTATCAGGGCATACGGCTGAATGGAAAGAACCCACACGGCATTGGACACAAAAAACGTGGTCCTAAAGTCGCGGCAGAGCTTTTGTCGTCTGGCTGTCCGGGCGGTACTGGTTTCGGCCCTGGTTCCGGGATTCCTGCTGCTGAACCCCTATAAGCGTGCGCAGATCGTCAATAAAGCGCTTCATCTCATCGGATTTATTGCTGAGCTCCTGCGCCGAAGAAGCGTATTCTTGGGCGTTTGCGGAATTGTGCTGGGTAACAGCGTCAATCTGCGTTATCGCTTTGGTGATCTGCTCGATACCCTGAGCCTGTTCCAGGGATGCCGCGGCAATTTCACTCACCAGCAGGCCGACCTTGGATCCCGTGGTCGAAACCTCCCCGAAGGATGCATTCGCGCTGTCCATGAGAGCGCTGCCGTTATTGATCTGGGTAACCGTTGCCTCGATAAGCGCGGCCGTGCTCTTTGCCGCTTCTGCCGCCCGCATTGCTAGGTTGCGGACTTCCTCGGCAACAACTGCAAAGCCCGCGCCTGCAGTACCCGCACGCGCTGCCTCCACGGCCGCGTTAAGCGCCAGCAGGTTTGTCTGGAACGCGATCTCATCAATGGTTTTGATGATCTTGGATGTTTCACTGCTTGACTGCGATATTTCCGCCATATACCGGGTCATTGCCTCGATTGTTGCATTGGCATCATCAATGGCCTGCCCGGCCTTTTTCATAAGATTGTCGGCCTCGCGTGCATTGCCGGCATTGGACTGGGTCATTGAAGACATTTCCTCAAGGGACGATGAGGTTTCCTCAAGCGAGGCTGCCTGCTCCGATGCTCCCTGGGCGATCACATGACTTGAGTCGGAAAACTGCCGGGCAGCGGTGGCGATCTGCCGACCGATCAGGTCCAGTCCGTGGGTGGCTCGTGTAATGGGGCGGGATACTGAACGGTTGAGCAAAAAAAGGCCTCCAAACACGACCACAATCAATAAAAAAAGTACCACCAGGGATGTATTGCGGGAACCGCTGAAATCGGCGATTGCGTCATCAAGATAATAGCCTGTTCCAAGTACCCAGCCCCAGGGCTTGAACATTTTTATATAAGCGGTTTTTTTTACCTGTTTGTCCGTACCGGGCTTGCTGAAATAAAATGCAATCGAACCCTCCCCCTGCCGTTGACACAACGCAGCCATTTCAGCGAAAGGCTTCCTGCCTTTGGCATCAATGAAGGCACCCATGTTCCGGCCCGTAAGATCAGGCCTTGTCGGATAGAGTATGATGGTGGCATTGCTGTCGTGTATCCAGAAACATTGGTTGTGTTCGAATCGCAGATTCTCCAAAGCCTGAACAGCTTTCGCGCGGGCCTCATCACCGGTCAACGTCCCGTCCTTGACCAGAGCATCATATCGTTCCAGCAGGACGCAGGCCGTAGCAATGGTGTGTTGCATGCCCTTCATCCTTTCCTCTACAAGCGACTGCTGTACGGCAAAGGATATAATCAGCACACAACACAAGGAAAAACCAACGAAGAGGGCACTGAACAGCTTGACCTTTTTGGAAAGACTCCATTTTCCCTGCATGGGCTTCCTCCATTGCATGTAGTTTAACAGGCGCGGTAGATTTTTTCAGCAGTTCGTACGGGCAGGCACCCCTAGCGCATGATTCCAGATGCCTGCACCATCAAGGCGCCTTTGTTCACCGGAATATTTCGGGGAAACAAAAGGCGGCCCTGCTGCGGCACGTCGGAGAGCAACGCCGCCCGAATGCGCACAGAAGACCGATGCTGCCCTTGAAACATCCATCATACTACCAGTTAATTGATTCCAGACAATGACGCAAAAACAAACAGACAAACCATCAGGGATGCAGCCGGCCGTGGGCAGCTGGAATGGCTACAGGATGGAATAGCTTTGAATCTCTTTCTGGTATTTCGTAACGAACTCATCCAGTTTGCCCCGGGCCGTATCATCCATCTTCACAAATTGAATACCCATGCCTTTGGGAAAAGCGTTTTTGCGGCCTTTGGGGTTGATCCATACCACGCGTCCCTCGATTTCAAGCGGGGTGGTTTCCGAAGGCAGGATCAGCCGCAAATGTATGGGGGAATCCAGCGGAAACGGGTCTTCGGTTTTGACAAAAATCCCACCTTTGCTGACATTGAGCATGTAGACTTTGACAAATGCGCCGTATTCACGGAACATGACTTCGATTTTGGTTGGTGCCCGCGGACTGCTCCGATGTTCGGTAGCCATTATGCCCTCTGTCTGCTGGTATAGGATGTCATATACCAAATTTTATCGGATCTTGCCAGAAAGTATTTAGCCACCTTTTTGTGTCCATACCGGACAACCCTGCCTGTACGATACAAACAGCCCTGCTTCAGCCTTTCATTGCTACGGCTGATATTTACGTGCACCCTGTCGGGCACCGCGCTCACGCCTCATGCCGCGCCTGTGCGGCCGCTCAGGGTCCTGCAGACAGCGGCCGAAACCGCGATAATCAGGGTCGGGTCCCATCATGACCGACAGTTTATCAAATCTCCTGCACTGATCATCGTCAAGAATAGTACGCAATTCCTCACGTGTTTCAATGAGAACCTGCCTGACCTGAGGGCGGTGCTGCCGGCGAAGAGCCCTGATTTTTTCCATGCCTGCCTGCAGGACCGGCATAAACCGTTCACGCTGTTCAGGCGTGAGATCGAGCTCGCGTGCAAGCCGCTCGATACGCTTGGCCGGTTCCCGCTCATACCTGCCTGCCGTCGGCCGGGGGGCAAAACGCGCCACTGCGTCAGGCCGGTCCGGGCGCAATCCATGGAACAGGGAAACTGCCCCTATCCCGGATAAAAAACCGACGATGAACACAAGAACTACAACGATACCAGCCTTGCGCGTAGATTTCATGGCGTTACCTTTCAATTGTTTCCCCGGTTATGGCTGCCAGCAGCAGGTCTGCGCTCAGGGGATGATCCGCAAGCAGCAGTTCTTCTGCCGGTACGCGCGCCTGGGCATCCTCAGGCGGCGCTGCCAGAAAAGCGCTGCCGATACTGATGAGCATGACCAGTGCTGCCATGGCAGGCGCCAGCCGCAGGCCTGAGCGCATCAGCAGTTCGGACATTACGGGCGCCGGGCGGGGGGGCGGGCAGTCGTCCAGTGCACCGTACAGCCTCGTCATGAAATACGCAGACGGTTCGGGAACCGGCGCCCGGGCCCCTGCATCCAGCACCCTCGCCAGCGAACGACGACGGGCCTCGCAGCGGCAGGCCTCGCACCGGCTGAGATGCTCCTCGACCGATGCAGCGCGTGGGCCGGACAGCTTCCCGGCATGAAAGTCCCCCAGCACCTTGTGTATGTCGCGGCAGTCCAGTTTCATAGCCTTACTCCTGTGGCCGTTGTGGCTGTTCATTTCCGGCCGCCATGCCCGCAAGAATTTTCCGAGCGTTTTTACGGGCGCGATAGCTTGCGACCTTGACATATATCTGTGAAATACCCATGGCACGGGCGGTCTCACTGACGCTCATGCCCTCGACGTCCCTCAGAATCAATACCATCTGCTCGCGGGCCGGCAAAGCACGCAGCAGCCGCGCGGTTATGTCGCGCGCGACAAGCGCGGCCTCGGGGCCCGCGCTTTCCGGGCCGGCGTGCAGAGAGAATTGATCCAGTCTCTCCTGATCGATACGATCAGGCTCCGGCAGCTCTGCTTCGGCTCGCTTTGCGCGCAGGGCAAGCTCGCGGTAACATCGCCTGACCGCAATGGTTGTAAGCCAGCTGCCGAAGGGGCGCTCCTGTCCGTAGGAACCCAAAGACTGATAGGCCTGCAGCAACGTATCCTGGACAATATCTTCAACCAGGTGCCGGTTGCTGAAAAACCGGTATGCAAGCCTGAAAATGCGCGCGTGATGCCGTAAAACAAGTTCATCGAAGGATCGCTTGTCTCCGTCGAGAACATTGCGCACAAGCGTGATGTCGTCCGGGGCCATGATTCCATCTATACAATCGGCATGCTGCAAATGCAAGCGGGTATTCCGGGGGCCCCCCGTATTCGGGCCCCGGAATGGCTCTAACCGCTACCACACGGGCCTGTCAGGCCGTCCGCGCCAGCCGCGGCCCCGGCCGCCGTAGAATGGCTGCGTATTTTTTCGCTCAAGCATGATTGCCCGCTGCTCAGGGGTTAACAGCTGCACGGCCGAGACCATGGCCTCATGGCGTATGTCGATTATTTCGGCATTGATGCTTTTCTTGCGCGCCAGCAGTGCCTCAAGTGCGGCCGGATCAATGCTGGGCGCAAAAAGAGCTTCCGGGATCTCCAGTCGCCGCAATTCTTCGCGCAGCGGGGCAATTCTGTCGCGGGTTTCGCGCTGCAGGGCATCGATGTCGATGCGCTGCTTTTCCGTAAGATCAAGGCTGCCGAGACACCAGAAAATACCCGGTTCACGGCAACCGGGGCCATATCCAGGTCCCGCCCCTGCGCCCCGGAATGCAAGAGCGCCTGTGGGGGAACAGACAAAGAAAAATGAAACAATGCCTGTCAGGGCTGCATATAAAACGGTGCGGTTCATGGTTTAATCCTCCTGTGACAAGGTGTGTGGCGTGGTGATCGTTTCCACCGATCGACCTCTATATAAACAGTGCGGTTATCCCCACGAAAGGTTACACTGTTTTTTCTGTACAGTATGGTTCCCGGATGCTAGTGTATGCCGGCATGTGACGTGCGGAAGCAAAAAATCCGGGCCGCCGGCCACATCCGAAATTTTGTGGCGCGATGGAAATACCTTTCTGACATGAACGATCAGCAGATCCTGCAGGAACTCGAAGCAGTTCTTGAATCTCTCGGCGTGCATGTCCGTCACGAAACGCTTGAGGGTTTTCCGGGCGGTATGTGCCGGGTCAACGGCCGTTGCTGCATGTTTCTGGACACTTCCGCACAGCCGGCTGAACTGGCCCTCCTGTGCGCCTGCGCCATCAGGGGCAAAGTCGATCTTGAATCACTCTACCTGAAACCCGAGTTGCGCCGCTATCTGGATGAGGCAGCTACCACAGGACCCTCTGGCGGTGCATGAAAACCGGCACATAGGACAGCGGCACTCGCACCGTCCGCCAAAATGGCAGGCACGTTATGAGCCGGCGCCTCTATGTGCCGCACAGAAGGGCCTTGCCCGCAAGCGCGGAGCTGGCATGCAACTGCACCGAGCCGCGCACTGCGCTTATCCGCCTGCCGCCGGTGCAATGACCCAGGCACAGCGGGCACTGTTGTATAAAATTCTTATAGACAGCAGTTTTTTTTAGTGTTACTTATTGTTATATATTGCGTATGCCGTTTCTATGGCTGGAGGCAACCATTTATGAAGAAAGAATTCTGCCCATGATCTTCTATGGCCCCATAGCAAAAACAACCCGTTTTGTCTGCATGGCCTGCATGGTTGTGCTGTGCGCCTGTGCGAGTGAATATACTGTCCTGGACTCTGTTGGGGATGTGATGCAGAGCCTGCACACGGACAATGAATATATCATCGGATGCGGCGACAAGCTGCGCATAAAAGTATGGGCGCAGGAAGGTCTGGACACCGATGTTGTGGTGCAGCCCGACGGCATGGTGGCGCTTCCCTTGGTCAATGATGTTCAGGCCGCCGGTTTGACCGTTGAAGCACTGCGAGAGGCACTTGAGAAACGCTACCGGGAATTTATCTTCGAGCCGACCGTTGCAATTACGGTCAGTGAAATCAATAGTCTAAAGATTTATGTTATCGGAGAGGTCAACAACCCGGGCGAGTATGCCCTCTTGTCATACACGGATGTTCTGCAGGCTATTGCCAAGGCCGGGGGTTTTACTATTTATGCGAAAAAAAATAAAATTGAGATTATACGCACCTTTGGCGGCCAGAAAATAAAAACTCGATTCAATTACGACCAGGTTATACGCGGCAAAAATCTCCAGCAGAATATCCCCCTCAAGCCGGGTGATGTGATCATCGTTCCCTGAAGACGACTACCGTTCTTCACTACAACGCCAAAGAACTGCCAGAATTTATGTTCATGCGATCAAATAGTATACACCTTGCTTGTGCGGTGCTTCTCACGGTTCTCCTGCCCCAGGCAGGCGTTGCGCCGGCAGCAGCCGGCAGCATTGACGCGCCGCCGCCTGCTGCTTTCCGGCCAACCGGATCCGGCGTTCCTTCATCGGCGCATACATCGAATGACTCTGCGTCTACCCCCTACGCCCGGCCGTGGTCCGCCTGGAACGACCCCGGGCATTCGGGCCCGTTCAAAACTCTGGCAAATGCCCTGCACAAGGCGATGCCGGACGGCCCGCTGGAAAAACTTTTAGGCAGGACATACCTTGAAATAAAGCCTGCGATGATTTATCGCCTCGAATACGAGGACAATATCGACTTTGATACCAGCAACAAACTGAGCGACTTCAACAATCATTATGTGCCGAGCATTGACCTCAGCGCGCACAGCCCGCTGTTTTCCTTTGAGTCAAACACAAAACTCGACATTACGGAGTATATAAACGAAAAGCAATACAATTGTGTCGATCAGTTCTATGATATACGAATCGGCTACACACCGAGTGAACGACTGCAATTGGGGCTCGCTTCCAATTATACAGTAAGAAGTGACATAGACCGGTTTGACGACGCCGACATATCAGCCCCCGCAGAAAACTACTTCAGGCGCTACAAAGACAAAACGAAATCGTTCGGGGCCGACGCCACCTATTCTTTTACACCGCGCAGTTCAGTCACTGTGCAGGGTCTTTTTGCGCGGTATGATACAATAAATACCGACGGCAGCGATTTTTACAGCCTAAATGCCACGTATACCCACAAGCTGTCACCCCGAACGGACCTGTTGCTCACGGCGGGGTATTTCTACTATGACTTCAAATTCAATTTCAAAGAGGATGACGGGCTTGATTTTTTATCTTTCAGCTATACAATAAAAAATTATTCCTTTATGACAGGCTTTGAGCACACGTTCGATACTGATGTTATCCTTACAATGAATGCCGGGTTCCGCTACACCGAAAACGATGGCGCTTTCAGCGGAAACGGCAACGGCTGGATCGCCTTATTGAACATGGAACGGCGTTTTAATGATTTTTTGATCAGCATGGAGGGACGCCATGATATCAACGTTGATTCCCGGGGAGCATCCTACGAAAGCACGCGCTTCTACCTGACGAACACGTATGAAATAACACGCCGGCTCACCGCCCGGGTGCGGCTGGTTTTTATGCGACAATATTCCGATGAAGACGATGAAGAGTTCGCCGGAGCTCAGGATATTAACAACTACTATGTCAGTTCCGGGCTGACGTATACAGTAAATCGATGGCTGAGTGTCATTGCGAGACATTCCTATCGTTACAATGACAATAAAAGAAACGGCGTGACGCGCAATAGTAATCTACTGTCTATCGCCCTGGAGATAACCCCGCTTCGTCCACTGGTGCTACGCTAATGGAACAAAAAAATTCGCACGAATTACTTAAAGAATACTTTAATATGGCAATCCGGGGTAAATATTTTATCCTCGTGCCTCTTGCCATATGTTTTTTTGTCGGTACGGCTATAGCATTTAAACTTCCCAAAATATACCGGGCGGAAGCAAAAATGTTTTATATGCAACCCCAGATACCGGACTGGGCCCAACTTGAAACAATAAACATGTACCTTGAAGCCATGCTGATTTTTGTTGAAGCCATTGCTTTGAGACCGGATAATGTAACCAAACTCATAAAAGAGCTTGATCTTTATCCTGAACTCGAGGGCAGGGTTCCTACCAGCAAAATAGTCGAGAACTTTAAAACACACTACAACATGAACTACGACTATGCGGCAGTCCCCTCAAAATACGGACGAACCGAAGAGGTTATAACGGGGTTTGAATTTTCATTCGAGCATACAGATGCACGAAAGGCCTACTACGTTACGAACGCTCTTGCGACTAATTTTGTAGAAATTTACCGCCAATTCCGTGAGGCCACCAGCAGCCGCAGCTCGACATTTTTCGAGGCTGAGCGTGAACGGCTCAGGCGCGAGATGTCCGCCATTGACCAGAAAATTGCCAATTTTAAGCTGAAACATGTTAAGGAACTACCCGAGCTGTTTCAGCTCAATTACCGTATGGTTGAAATGATCAACGATAAACTGTTCCAGGTTGAACAAAAGATCATGCAATTGCGCGGCCAGCAAGGCAATCTGGAAGCAATGATTACAACCATGAGCCCGAATCTCGGAATGACAGGACTCTCGGGTGAACGTATCGTTTCTCCTCAAGAGCGGCTTTTTGCGCTCCAGTCCGAACTGGGGCAGCTGCGCGCACGCTATTCTGACCGGCATCCGGATATTATACGTGCGCAGCACGAAATCGCCAAGCTGGAAACACTGGTCAAGGAGCAGGGGAATAGCCCTGAAAATGCTAACAACGATGAACGTTCTGTCTTTTTAAAGTCCGGCGGAGCGCTTAACCCGGAATATGCCCGGTTTTCAATCCAGCTTGACGACATCAAAGAGGAGATAAAAAACCTGCAGGCCGAAAAAGCCAGCTATGAAGCCGATCTCGAAGAATATGAACGCCGGGTAGGTATTACTCCGTTCGTTGAAAAGGAATGGCTTCTCCTTGCCCGCGACCGCGAAAGCGCGCAAAACCGCTTTAATGAACTCGCAAGCCAGGTTCTCACCATGGAAAGCTCCGCTGAGATGGAAAAACGTGAGCTGGGCGGACGCCTTTCCATCGGCCAGCCCCCCACTATACCGCTGGCGCCTTACAAGCCGAACATACCGTTAATTATAGCCCTTTCTTGTTTCGTCGGGTTGTGTGCAGGCATCGGCCTGCTGCTGGGATGGGACTATATGACCAAAACCGTCCGCACGCAACATGACTTGCAGGCAATACTGGGTACTGACGTACTTGTCGAGCTGCCGATGCTGACGAACGAGGCAACGGGCGGTCGTTTTACATTTAACAGGACCTACCTGCGGTTAGCCGTGGTGCTTCTGATTATCGCCGTCGTTCTAGCCGTCGACCTTTTTTACATGAAAGTCGATGTCTTACTAGTAAAAATTTTTTCAGCGGTACAGGAAAAACTTGCCCTGACCGGACTCTAGTCACCCCATACGGAATTATTACATATGAGCCGCATAAAAGATGCGCTGAAAAAGGCAAAACAGGAACGCCCGGAGACAATGGCTCCGGCAGCGGCCGACGAGGTATCGCGTTCACCCATGGTAGAAGGTTTCCCGGCTGCCCAGATCCTCAATTATTCGGAATCGACTGTGGTGAAGCATAAAATTCTTGTGCCCCCGTTTATTGATCATGACCTGAGCGAACGATTTAAACTGTTACGGGCAAAGATCGTTTCCGAGACAAAACAGACAGATGACCGGACATTTCTGGTAACCAGCACCCAGAATATGGAGGGCAAATCCTTTTGCGCCCTCAATCTGGCCATTACGTTTGCGCGCGAAGTTGACCATAAGGTTCTGCTGCTGGATATTAACGTAAAAAATCCGTCCGTGCTCAAGTACCTGGGCATACCCGAGCAGCCGGGACTGCTCGACTGCCTGCACGACAATGTACCGCTTTCCGACATGATGATCTGCCCGGGCATCGAGCGGCTGCTGCTGCTGCCCCTTGGTATCGGCCGGATGAAATCCGCGGAACTGCTGCGCTCGCGCAAAACCCACATGCTGCTGCAGGAAATAAAACGCCGCCATAAAGACCTGTATATCATCCTGGACGGCCCGGCGATCACCGATGGGGTCGACTCGGTCGTACTTGCGGAATACATGGACCGCGTCCTGTTCATGATTGAACACGGCCGAATATCACAGCAAAAAATTACCGAAGCATTCGGTCTTCTGAATAAAGATAAAATACTGGGCACTGTTTTCAATAAACGGGTTTCTTAAGACCTCAGGACTGCGTATCCCGTCATGTATGAAGCCTTTTACGGCGTTCGCGAAAAGCCTTTTAACGCACTGCCGGATCCCGATTTTCTGTATCTGAGCAAAAAACATGAAATGGCCCTGACGTATCTTGAATACGGCCTTTCGTCACAATCGGGTTTCATGGTGCTCACCGGCGAAGTCGGCTCCGGGAAAACCACCCTGCTGAATTACCTGCTGCGCACCCTCGACAGCGATGCCGCCAATGTTGCACTTATTTTCCAGACAAACCTTCAGCCGCTTGAACTGCTTGAGGCCATACTGGCGGAATGGGAGCTGCCCTATACAGGCAAAAGCAGAACGCAGATGTATGAACTGCTCAACGATTATCTGCTGAAATGTTACCAGCAAAAGCAACCGGTCGTCCTGATTCTCGACGAGGCCCAGAACCTGCCCTTTGAGACCCTCGAAGAGGTCCGGATGATATCCAACCTCAATGACGAAAAGGTTCCCCTCGTCCACATTATTTTTTCCGGTCAGCCGAACCTGAAGGACAAACTCAACAGCCCCCGGCTCACCCAATTGCGTCAGCGCATCACCGTTCACTATCACCTTGAGCCGCTGGATTTCGATGAAATCTCCATTTATATTCAGCACCGATTAAAAAGCGCGGGCGCGTCCGACCTGAATATTTTTACCCGGGAAGCTGTGCAGACGATCTTTGAAAACTCAAACGGCATACCCCGCGTCGTGAATCTTATCTGCGATCTGGCGCTTGTGTACGGCTTTGCCGAGCAGCGGCGCACCATAGACACGGACATTATCACCATGGTCCTGCAGGACCGCCGCAAAATGGGTCTGGGGGTCGGCATGCAGGAAATGCTTACAGAGGATGCCGGCAGCGATGACAGCCGGCTCGGGCAGCTCGAGCGCAAACTCATGGATTTAAATGATAATGTGTATGAAATCGCCCTGATCATACGCAAGCTGATCAAAAACAGGGATGCCATCAGCCGTTCGCAGGAAGAAATCAGACTCCTGGGCAACCGTGTCAAGGCCCTGGAGGATAAGCCCGAGATGGCGGCCTACCAAGAGATGTTTACAAATATTCTGAGGGAACTCGGACACGCAAAAGAGGAAGACAGGAAGGAAAAATGAACATACCCGGGCCAGGGGATGATGCCTGATCCGGGTATGTATGTTAAAAAAGACGATTTCTCCTGCCGCACGCGGTTCCCGTGCAGCAGGACGCCACCGGTAGTAACCGGCCGGTCCTATTCTTTCTTCAATTCTTCATCAACCATCACGGACATGCCCTGCGCGGAACGATTTTTCACAGGGCGCCCGTTAATATACAGACTCGGCACACCACGAACGCCGATCCTTCGCGCCAGCAGCCGGTCGTCCTTGATCTGCTTATCATAGGCGCTGTCTTTCCGGTCCTGTTCCAGCTTTTCCGGGTCGAGGCCAAGTTCTTCTGCATATTTTTTCAAATTTTCCTCATTGAGCGACCGAAAATTTTTGAACATCACTGCAATAAGCTCAAGGTATTTACCCTGCCTGTCGGCCGCGAGCGCGGCAACGGCCGCCTGGGATGCAAATTTATGCGAACGCAGGGGAAAATGTTTGATAACCACATTGAGTTCATTGGGGTATTTCTTGAGCAGCTTTTCAATGGCCGGAAATACGCGGCTACAGTACGGGCACTGGAAGTCGATAAATGCGACCAGGGTAACAGGCGCCTCCTCCGGGCCGATAACAGGAGACGTGCCGACCGGAAGTTCCAGGCTTCGCGAGATCTGTATTACCGAAATGCTTTTATCCGAAGCGTTTGCAAGCAAAATCTTGTTCCCTCGGGGAGCTATGCTGACAGCAGTATACTTTTTGTCCAGCGGAATCGTATCGATCATCCGTCCGTCCTGCAGCCCGTATATTTTAAGGGCTTTCTTGGTCAAAATATAAATCGTAGTACCGTCGTCGGCCACGGCTGTATCGATCGGCTTCGCATCGAGCCGAATGTCCCGGTCCAGCTCCCATTCGATTTTCGCCTGTGTGGAAACGGCTCCTGCCGCCACCAGCAGTACGGTCAATCCCCACGACATCAGAATCTTTTTCATACATCCTCCTTGTAAGCACGCAGATGAATTATCCAAAAAAACACGGCAGGCAATTACCCTGCAGCCTTCCCTAGTGACACTGAAGCATCACCCGCCATTGCCGGCGGAAGACGGCTTTTTATTGTAACTTCTCTGCAAATTATGGCAAGCTTAATTTGAAGACGCCTAAAAAGTTACTATGAGGCTTTACGTCATGTATGCATCGATACCAAGGCCGGTCAAAGCGGCCATAGCAATGTTCGCAGCCGCCCTGCTTATGGCCGCCTGTGCCGGACGACACCCGCAAGAAGCGGAAAGCAGCCGCAGCGAAACACTTTCTATCGCCGCCCTTGTTGAAAGTGCCTGCCGGGCCGCTGCGCGTTCAGGCCAGCGCGCGCGGCACTGTCCGCGCTATCTGGAAATGCTGACAGCAGACGGACGCATTACTGTCGGGCTGGGTATCGGCACACCGGACCTGGGCCGCCTGCGGCTGCCTGAGGACCCGGCCTCCTGGCAGAGCACCCGTTCCTGCAAACTGTTCGGACGGGACGTCATTATCGATTCGCGCCTGATTCTTACCAATAAGGATTTCCGCGCGGCACTCGGCGAATGCGAGGTACTATTCGTTGCGTCACACTCGCGCTTCGGCGCGGGACCGGTCTTTATGCATGACGGCAAGGCCAACCCGTTCCGCATGCAGACGACGCCGGGCTATGAAATCACCATGCCCGACAGCGAGGTTGCAGGCTACCGCGGCCGTGTGCTGCGCACATTTCACAACACCATAAAAAACAAGGGCTACACTGTCTTCGCGCCGGACGGCCGTGACCTGGAATCGAGCACCCCCCTGCACGCCTGTCAACTGCTGGTGATGGCGACCTGTTCAAGCCAAAAACATTTCCTCGACGACATCCGGACATTCCGCCGGGGCTATCCTACAACCGCAATCTTTGTCGCCCGGCCGTCGCTCATGGACATCGATATGCGGGTTTTCAGGCGCATGCTCTACGAGATGTTGCGCGGATCATCCGCGCAGGAGATCGTGCGCGGCCTTAACGATGAATACCGGGCCGTCGCATGGTCGGAGATGAAGCGCGGTCGCCCCCCCTGGAAAATCGTTGACGGCCTTTTTACCCTGGGCATTGATACTGTTGCACAGTAGCACTACGGTACGCACCGGCACCCCATATCCCCTGCCTGCCCGGTGCTGCCGCAGCACTAATGGCCAATCCCGCTCACGCTGTAATGTACTGCTGAAACCATGCGCAGCATGCCTCCAAGGCCTTGCTCCTATGGCACGGATCGCTGATTGAATGGTCGGCGCCGTCAATAATGATGCGCTGGCGGTTGAGGCGGCACTGGGCATACAACGTTTGGGCATGACTGACCGGTACGATCTCATCCCTGCTGCCGTGTATGATCTGCAGCGGAATCTCCACACGCCGTGCATCAAGACAATAGCGGGCCGCATCGGAGAAAAACTCCGGCTTGAGCCGCTGCAGATCCTGTGGCGGAATATTGTCCTTAACGACCGCCAGGTCGCAGGGGGTCGCCCACAGGGACAGGGCCTTGAAACGCCGGCGCTCCGCAAACAGCAGCCCCACAAAACCTCCCAGGGAACTGCCCATCAGGCCACAGGCCCGGCCAAGCTCCTCCTGCCCGTCGGCGAAGCTGACAACCGCTTCGAGTTCCTGCAGGCGGCGGCTCACCGTGGTATCGGCTATGTTGCCGGTGCTCGCGCCGCAGCCGCTGAAATCAAAACGCAAGGCCGCAATGCCGCATCGGCACAGCAGGCCGGCAAGACCGGTGAATTTTTCCGAATCCATGCTGCTGAAAAGGCCGTGGCAGAGTACGACCCAGGAAGGCCGCACGCTATCCGGGGGCCGGTGTATGGCACCGGCAAGTGTGCGGTCCCGCAGGCTGAGCTGAAATGACGCTATCATTTGACACCCGTAACCCGTTGCCCTATACTTCCTAGTCTACCTGCCTGGGCGCAGGAAATGCAACCTGATTGTGGAGCGCCTAAATGAAACGTTTGATCACCTCGGCCCTGCCGTATGTCAATAATGTGCCTCATCTGGGCAACATTATCGGCTGCGTGCTCAGCGCCGATGCTTATGCCCGTTTCTGCCGCTTGCGGGGGTATGAAACCCTGTTCGTCTGCGGCACCGATGAATACGGCACCGCAACAGAAACCAGGGCCCGCGAGGAGGGCTGCACGCCGCGCGAGATCTGCGACAAGTACCATGCCGTACATGCGGCCATTTACCGTGATTTCAATATATCCTTCGATGTGTTCGGCCGCACATCAACTCCCGAGCAGACCCGCATTGCCCAGGGCATTTTTCACGATCTCGAGAAGGCCGGATTCATCAACGAAAAAACCTCGGCCCGCACCTACTGCGCAACCTGTTCCATGTTTCTGGCCGACCGCTATGTTGAAGGAACCTGCCCCCACTGCGGCTATGAAGACGCACGCGGCGACCAGTGCGACCAGTGCGGCAAACTGCTCGAACCCGAGCAGCTGCAAAAACCGCGCTGCAAGGTCTGCGGATCAGCGCCCGCACTGCGGAAAACCGCGCATCTGTATCTTGCGCTTGACCGGCTGCAGGACCGGCTCAAAGCCTGGGTGGACGCTGCCCGGACAGCCGGCAACTGGACTCGCAATGCCGTGCAGACCACCGGATCATGGCTGGAAAAAGGCCTGCAGCCGCGCCCCATCACCCGGGACCTGGCCTGGGGCATTCCCGTGCCCAAAAAAGGGTATGAAAAAAAAGTATTTTATGTCTGGTTCGACGCACCCATCGGCTATATATCCATCACGGCCGGCGCACGCGAAGACTGGCGCACCTGGTGGCAGAACCCCGACGGGGTCCGCCTCTATCAGTTTATGGCCAAGGACAATATACCCTTTCACACGGTCATTTTCCCGGCGTCCCTGCTCGGTACCGGCAAACCGTGGACCATGCTGCATCATATCAACAGCACCGAATACCTGAATTACGAAGACACGAAATTTTCAAAATCGCGCAATGTCGGTGTGTTCGGAGATGATGTCAGGCGAACCGGTATTGCGATTGATCTGTGGCGTTTCTACCTGCTGTCCAACCGTCCGGAGCGCAATGACACGGCATTTACCTGGCAGGATTTTTTTGAAAAAACCAATGCCGAATTCATTGACAATATCGGCAACCTTGTGAACCGCACTTTGGTCTACCTACGCAACAATTTCGATGGTGTTATCAGGGACGGTGCCCCGGACAAAACTCAACAGGCATTTGTGCGGGCCTGCAGGGAGGAATGTGCGCTTATCACGCAGGCGCTGGATGAGGTGCGCCTGAGAGATGCCATCCGCTGCCTGCTGGCGCTCGGCAACCGGGGCAATAAGTTTTTTCAGGACCTGCAGCCATGGGCAACCATTAAAACCGACCGCGAGCGCACGCATGCAGCGGTCAGCCTGCTGGCCTATCTGGTACGAAGCCTGGCCATTGCCCTGAAACCGTTCATGCCCGAAACCACGCAGCGCATATGCGCCATGCTGGCGATTGAGGACTATGACTGGTCGCAGGTCGGAGAGTTTACGGGACTTGACGGCCACCGGATCGCCGTACCGGAAATTCTCTACAAGAAACTGAACATGGCTGATGCCGAAAAATTTCGAAAAAAATTCAGCGGTACCCGGGTTGACTTCAACCGCCTGGCGATAAAGGCCGCACGAATTGAACGGGTTGAACCGCACCCCAATGCCCCGCATCTGTACTGCCTTACGCTTGCATGCGGAGAAGCGCGGACCCGGACCGTGGCAGCTGGCCTTGTCAAGCATTACAGCGCAGAAGAGTTGTCCGGCCGCACTGTTTTGCTGCTTGCGAACCTGAAGCCAGGCGATGTGCGCGGGATAATTTCACAGGGCATGGTCCTGGTATGTGAAAAACGAAACAAGCTGGAATTGCTGGATGCGGGTGATGCCGCGCCCGGCGCCCCGGTCGAAGCCGGCGGCCAGGCAGCACACCGGCCAGAAGAAATCACCCTTGATGCTTTCAAGGCGGCGGCTTTGCGCATTGTCGAGGGGCGCATGCTGTTTGATGATCTGCCCTGCACCATTGACGGCCGTCCGGTTACCACGCGCGTGCTCAAAAATGGACCGGTGCGTTGAAACAATCGGACAAAAAAAATTCTGCCGCCTGCCAATACGCCGGCAGCACGCGCTGCTGGCCGAACTTGCAGCCCGTGCCCTGCACAGCGGTACCTACCGTGAATTCCTTGACCGCTATGAGCGCATGCAGGCATGGGCAGAACTCGACCGCTACACACCTCCGCGCTGGCTCAACCCGCAGGAAGCGCTGCACGAATTTTATTCTTTTCATGCCGAATATGCGCGGATGCCGCTCGACATCGGGACATCAAAACACAACCCGGTACCGCTTGCCTGGCAGCCGAGCTTTGATGTAACGATCGTGCTGGACCAGGTCAGAAGCCCTTACAATGTCGGCTCCATTCTGCGCCTGATCGATAATGCCGGATTTGCCGGGCTGGTGCATGCAAGCCCCGGCCTTGACCTTAACCACCCGCGCCTGCGCCGCTCGGCACGCGGAAGCGAGCGCTGGATCCCGGTACGCTGTGTCGCCGATATACCCGCGCTGCTCAACGGGTCCGGCATACCCGTAGTCGGGCTTGAAAACTCTTCCGACGCCGAGCCGGTCGACCAGTGGCAGCCCCGGGAAAAATTTTTACTGGCAGTCGGCAATGAATCCTACGGCATCAGCACGGCCGTACGTGCATGCTGCACTACATGCGTATGCATACCCATGCACGGATATAAAAAATCAATGAACGTGCACCAGGCCCTTGCGATTGCCGCCCACCGGATAGTAAGCGCCCTGAGTGCCGCCGAAAAATCATCATGACATCACGGCACGGGATGCACCCGCCCAAGGGCGGCAGCACACACGATTACAAACGTCTGGACAAAGCCGCGATCAACCGGCTGCCCCTGTTCCGCTACGATGGCCCGGTAAGCGTTGTACGCGACCGGGGAGGCCTGAAAAAAGCGCTCAGTGCCCTGGAGGAAGAGACCCTGCTGGGATTCGATACCGAAACCCGGCCTGCTTTCAAAAAGGGCGTCAGGCATCCACCTGCTTTGCTGCAGCTGGCCGGCGCTGGCAGGGTATATGTTTTTCAGCTGGGCGCAGTAGGATTTCCACCATCGCTACGCGCGCTGCTGAGCGATGCCTCACGCATCAAGGCCGGCATTGCGCACGGGCACGATGTGCGTGAGCTGAGGGCCCTGGCAGACTTCCAGCCGGCAGGATTTGTCGAGCTGGAAACACTTGCGAAACGCGCTGGCCTTAAAAACTTCGGGCTGCGAGGTCTGGCAGCGGCGCTGCTCGGTGTGCGCATTTCAAAAAATGCGCGCCTGTCGAACTGGAGCGCCGCGCGCCTCACCCCCGAGCAGATCGCCTACGCGGCAACCGATGCCTGGGTCAGCCGCGAGCTGTATGTTCGACTCGTTCAGGGAGGTGCGGCCGACCAGGCCCTTGCCGGTGCCGGGCCTGTTGCCGTATAGAGAGCTGCCGTTATCTGCCTGTCATACGCCGCAGGGCGCCGGGCTGAAAATCGCTGTCGGCAAGACCTAGATTAATGCGTATATCAGTGGTGGTAATTCGCGTTGTAGAGCCGTCGGCCAGGTTCCTGAACATGGCCACATCCCAGTACCATATACCGAAGCACTGCTGCCATGAAAATGTCACGTCTTTTTGCAGTTCATTGCGCCCGTCATAGTATTCGATCATGATGGGAACCATGCGCTCGAGGTCGATCAGGCTTCGCCGCCAGGCGTAATAGGGTTTTGATGTAAGCGGAACGCTCCTGATCAGGGCCGCGGGCCTGCCGTCGTTCGTGACGATTTCAAGCAGTTCATGGCTTTCCGATTCGGGCAGCAAATCGACATACTGCTCAAGGAAAAAATTATTCTCGGCATCAGGCCGGTAGGTTTCTATGTTCAGTGTCCTGCCGGCGTCCCCGCGATAATAAATATACCAGTAGCGGTCCCCGTCCTTGGGCGAGCGTTGGAACAAAATCGCGCTCGCGCACCTTCTCGTATCACTGCGCGTATTTCTCGTTTCAAGATAGCGCAGCACGGTTGCGCAACGGACATCATCCCGCGGCGCGTAGCGGCGGTGTTTTTCAATGACGGCAATATCCTTCGCGCGTCCATCGCTGAACTTCGTTTCCCAGCGGCGCGACAATACTGCATCGGTAAAAGAATTACTGCTTGCAACCCGCCGCATGATCTCAACCGGATTACTGGGCGGAGCATATACAACCACCGGCGACGGTTCCGGTTGCGCTGCTGCAGAAGGCGGAGAAGGCTGCACGGCGGCTCCCCCGGCGGGGGAGCCTGAAGCACCGGCTGAAGGCTCGGAAGGCGGAGCCGGCTCGACGGAAGCAAGCTCCAGGAGTTCCTGCGGCCGGCACCGGTCCGAGGCAAGCAGCCGCAGCCCATTCGGGGCAACCTCGTAGCTGAGCATCTTGGCCGCGCCTTCATCAAACCCTTGCGGCGCACGGCAGACCTCGAATTCCGGTGGGGGCACCTTCGCGCCGCTTTTGACCTGCTCGCCAATAAGGCCGAGCAGTCTGCTCAGCACCCCGGCCTTTAGCTGCTCGATCTGCGCCCCGTCATTGAAATCGGGCGGTGTACTGTAAAGCAGGCGGGTGACGAAACGGTCCCGCCCGTTGCGTGGGCTCACCCGCGCAAAAATCTCGAAATCCCACAGCGCCCCTCCGGCGGCCGCGGCTTTCCTGATGTCATGCCGGTATTTCAGCAGATCAAATCCGCAGCGCCTGCGCAGCAGCTTGTCCTGCTCACGGAATGAGAGTTCCTGCAGGCGCTCACGGGCGCTGTCTGCGAAAATGCTGCGGGGATACTTTTGTAAAAATTCACGATACCCCTCGGGCGTATCCAGGCTGTCGTAGCGCCTGATCTCGACCTGCTCGATGCGCCAGTTGGCCTTCTTGACATTGGGGTTGCCGGGATAGCGCATTTTGAATTCGAGATATCCCTCGACCGTGTCCTGCTGTTCATAGGGCTTGAATTCAAGCACATTGATTTCATCCAGGGCCCGGAGTGTAAAAATATTATCAGGATAAAGCCGCAGGAATTCATGATAGCCATCAAGCGTGTTCAGCTCACGATACGGCTGGAATGTCTGCATGTCGGCATCATATCGCCTTTGCGAAACCCTTCTGCCGCCTTCATAGATAATGGACTGCGCCACACAACCCGCAAGCGTTTGGATGACACAATACAATAGCACAACAAACCATACCTGCCGCGCGTTCATGGAGTTCTCCTCCGTGTAGTATCGATGTGCTCTATCGAACCCGGCATGCCTCCGGTACTCTTAAGGCCGTTTCCGTCATTCGGGCGCATTCGCTCCGCACAGATCCTGCCTGAGCTGCTCAAACATGCGCGCGGTTTCGGGATCGGCAATGTCAGGATGCAGGACCAACGTCATGGTCGCGTAATCACAGGCCTGCTTGATATCGCCGAGTTCCTTCAGGGACAGCACCGTGCGGCGCCGGGCATCAAACCAGCGCGGCGTTCCGGGCTGCAGGCCGCGTGTGAGTTTGCGCCAGGACGCTGCGGCCTGCTCCCATTCCTGCTGCTGCTCATAGATCAGCGCCAGATTGTACAGCGCGTCGGCAGATGATGCATCGCGCTCCAGCTGTTGCTCATAGAGCCGCCGGGCAATATCGAGCTGGTTCTCCTCACGGTGGATCTCGGCGATGCGCAGCTGCAGGGCGTCGAGGTACTCGGCGCGGGCGCTGTTGCGCTCAGCCTCACGGGCAAGCACCGTATAGATATACAGGGCTGTTGCGGCAAAGCCCGGGGCCCGGCGGTCCTTATTGTTTTTCAGCTCCTTGAAAGACGCGTACAACCGGGCCGCGGTTTCCTGCAGCACTGCCCATGCCTCCGGGGACATGGGGGTTGTGCCAGCACAGTCATCTATTTCACGGCGGGCTTCGGACTCCGCACCGAGGTGCCGGTAACACTCGATGCGCAGGCCCGCGGCCGAGAGTGCGGTCTGACGGTCGCTGGCGAAGCGCGCTGCGGCGAGCAGCTTCAGTGCCCCGGCATAGTCTGCATCGGGGCCGTGCATGAGCAGTCGTGCCTGCATCGCGGCAACATAGGCGCGCAGCTGCGCCTTGCTTTTCAGCTTCGAATGCTCGATCGCGGCCGAGTATTGCCTGATGAGCCCCAGCGCCCTGTTGTAGGCAGCACGGCCGGCCGCAGTGCGCGCCCCGGGACCTGCGAATTGACGATCGAAGTCATTAACACGCGCACTCACGATATGAAAGCGCGCTTCAAGATAGCGCGGACTGGCCGGTCGTATGCGCTCGAATTCCTTCAGGGCCTCCTTTTCACGCTGCTGTTCAAGATAATGCGTACCGAGCAGATAGCGGGCCTCGCAGGCATTCTGCTGGTCGGCGCACTTCTCAAGGTAGCGCCGGGCTGCGGCAATATAGCGTCGGCGCTGTTCCGGGGATTTGTCCGCCTGGTACACCTGCGCCGCGGCCACATAATAAAAGCAGGCCGCCTGCCCGAGGTGTTTCGAAGACGGAAATTCCTTGAAAAGGCGGCTGAAAAGATCGGCTGCGCGCTGCCAGTGCTCCTGTTTGCAGGCGCAGTAGGCGAACTGGAAAAGAATGTCATCCCTGCGGGATCTGGCAGCAGCGTCATCGGATGCAAGCACGCTTTCGTAGCGTTCAGCGGCCTGCCTCCATTCCTGCTGCCCGAAAAGGTGATCAGCAAGCGCAAGATTGCCCACCGGACCGAGTTCGGCCAGGGGAAGCTCAGCGAATATTGCCGGCCGTTCTTTGACAAAACGGTACAGCAGGGGCGCTCGCGCGGGCTCGTGCGCTGCCAGGCCCCGCAGGTCCCGCAAGACGCTGCGATAGCGTTCTGTCCGGGCCGCCCCCTTTTTTTCTTCCTTTTCGATCACGGCGATGCCGCACTGCACGCTTAGGGCCTTGAGGCCCCCGGCTATCGCGGGCGATATGTCCCCGGGCCCGATATCGTTGCGAAACGATTCAACGCCCTTGAGCACGGCATCACAGGCTCCGCGCTGAAAGGCGATAGCAAGCTGTTCATAACGGCAGCGCACATACAGCGGATCGGACGGGGGGGTCATTGCCAGCAGAGCATCGGCATCCTGCATGGCACTGTCATAACGGCCGGCCTCCTTGTAACACAGCATACGGCCGAACAGGCTGCGGGTGACAATGGCATGCTCCTGAAAATCGATGGATGCGCGTGAAAATCCCCGCCGGGCCTGTTCCAGCAGGTCGGTCCGCTCGTGTGCGGAGGGTTCCAGCAACTGGGCCCTGTAGTACCCGTTCCAGCTCTGCCAGTACCCGGCAAGCGAAATGAGGTGCTGCGGATGCTGCCAGGCGTCGCTTTTAAAAAATGCGGCCGTGTCCTGCATGGCGTCAAGACGGTGCTCCTGGATGTCGGTGACAATGCCCTGATTGTGACGCAGTATCGCGCTGATGAGTTCCCGGTTCTGCGCAAGCAGCTTCAGCGCCCCGGCGACCGGCAAAGTTTGTTTATGCTGAACATCGACAATACGACTGATGCACTGGCCGGATTTCTCAAGCAGGAGTTTTTGCAGCTCAAATCCGGGAGCCCCTTTGGAAACGGCCTCCGTGAAGGTCGCCTTCATAAGGTCCTGTGCTGCCTTCAGGGCCGCAGGCGACATGCGCTCGACATCGAGCGCACGCACGGCCGCAACCGATGCTGAGGCCGCAGGCGGCGCTGCCAGGCTTGCCAGAACAAAAAATGCCGCTATGCAGAAATACGTTTTCACAGCATATATCCTCTGCGCAAATAATTTCATAGCCGTCACAGCTGCGATGGCGAAGCGCCCGGCCGTGCCAGTGAAAACACGATAAACTGCTTCTGCGCTTTTAAACAGGTATTATAGACACCGATAACGTGGCGATACGGCACGCGGGCTTCGGGCTCTACCACCAGCAGGACATCGTCGGGCAGCATGGTCAGAAACCCGTACAGATCTTCATAACTGTGCACCTCGCGGTCCTGCAATAAAATGCCCGGCATGTCGCCGCCTGCAATCACCAGCCGTATACGCAGGCGTACGATCTCCCAGTCCTGGGGCTCTACAGCGCTGAGACCTCCTTTTTCGGGCAATCGGTTGGCAAGCACGCCTTCAGGCTTATGAAAATGCATGGTCATGATAAAGAAGATCAGCAGCAAAAAAATGACATCTATGAGCGGTGTCATGCGGATCGACAAATTCGACGGCCCGCGGTGCGCTTTAAGGGGCAGTTTCATCGGGCGTCTCCGGTACGAGAGGTGGCGGCGGCTCCATGCGCGCTGCAAAGTGTATGCGGCTGACCCCGCTCAAGGCTATCTGTTCCATGACCTGCTGCAGGGTCTGGTACGGCAGGTTTTCATCCCCCCGCACCGTTACGGTCGTGTCGGCCGGGTCCTGGATGCGGTCCTGCAGGAACACCCCCAGGCCGTCGAGCGGCACGGGCCTGCGGCCGACGAACAGTTTCGCGCTACCCTGGACTGTAATGATCAGCTCTGCCGGTGTGCGCACGCGCTCGGGCTCGGCCTCATCGGCCGAGGGGAGGTCAATTTTTCGTATGAGCAGATCCGAAAAATTCAGCATCATAATAAAGAACACGATCAGCAGGAACACGACATCCACGAGGGGCGTCATGTTGAACGCAAGGTGCGACCAGGCTCGTCGACGATGCACGCGCATAGCTACTTCCCGTTCTTTTCCGGTTTGAATTCATGTACCAGCTCTTCCGCCTTGAGCGCCGTCTCGGCGGTCAGCTCGTCAACCCGGTTGCGGAACAGCGCGTAAAAATAGATCGCCGGTATGGCAACGATCAGACCCATGCAGGTGGTGATCAGCGCCTCGAATATACCGCCGGCAAGCTGCCGGGGCTCTATCGCACCGGTGACCTGTGAAATTTCATTGAAGCAGCGCAGCATGCCGATCACGGTGCCGAGCAGGCCCATCATCGGCGAGATATTGCCGATAACGTTCAGGTGCTCGATCTTGCGCGAAATGGCCGCATTCAGGGCCTCCACCGTGTCCTCCATGGCCTTGAGCATGGCATTGTAGCCCTGCCCGGTTTCCTTCAGGCCCGCAAGCACAACCTGGGTCAGAAATGACGTTTTGCCGCGGTCGAGCTTCAGGATGTCATCGAACCTGCGTTCGCTGATCAGTTTTTTCAGCACCAGGATATCGCGCGGCGGTGCCAGGCGCGGTCTCCGGATCGAGATGGCATAATCGATAACCAGGGCCAGTGCAACGCAGGACAGCAGGATAATAATATAGCCCACCAGCCCGCCGCGCCTGATCAGCTCCAGCAGGCTCATGGGGCCGTTGGCGGGCTTTTCAGCATCAACAGCAGCCGTGATCGCGGCAGGCGCGCCGGCAGGGGCATCCTCCTGGGCGCAGGCACAGCCCAGGCCCACAGCGCCTGACATCATGATAGCGATAAGCAGGATGATAATGTTTTTCATGTCAGCTCCTTATAATTGATAGACGAACATTCCCTGTCACTGCATACGGCCCCGGCCACGCATCGCCGTGCCGCGGGTGCGTTCACAGGTTTTTCATAAATTCATCCAGACAACCCTCCCAGCGCGTTCCGAACACCATCACGACCATCTGCCGAATGACCCGCTCCACGTCGGTAAGACGGGCGGCCTCGCCGCCGCCCAGGTCGGCCAGCACGCGAAAATCCGGCAGCACACGGTCCGAAGCGTTATACTCGGCGGCGTACTGCGCGGACGGCTTGAATGTGTCGAGGCTGGTGTCCAGAGCCGAAACCATGCCGTTCATGTCGTTGCGGAACCGCACGACAAGGCGCGTGCTTTCCATAACCGCTGCGGGGTGCGGGGGCGCGTCACCCATCAGGACGATGATCTTCTTGGCTTTCGGCCGCCATTTCATCTCCTGTATGGCTACGCGCAGGCCTTCATCAACGGCTTCTTCATAGTCACCGCCCCCCTCGGCCATGATCGGACGCAGGAAACGGTTAAGCGAAACGGTGCCGTGGCTGAGCGGATGCGAGCGGGTCACGAAGGCCTGGTCCGTGTCGCGATAGGTCACCAGCCCGATACGGCAGGTGGGCACCAGCTGCTTGAATACGGCGATCAGGTTTTCGATCTTGTACTTCACCTGCCGCAGCACTCCAGCCATGCTGCTTGTAGAGTCGAACACGAAGACGATATCGAGCCCGCCCTCGCGCATCGCCTGGATATGGCGCGTAAAGGAGCCGGCCAGCTTTTCCTCGCCGGTGTATATGGGCTGACGCCCGCTGGAGGTATCAAGCCACTCCCGACTGGTCGATTCTATGCCCACCAGGTCGAGCGTGTGCTTGATATTCGGCTCGGGAAAAAACTTGAGCTCCGGCATGACGGGCCGGTAGTCAATCTCGTCAAGCGGGTACACCATGCGGTCCTGCGCGTCAAAGCTGTCCAGGGTATCGGTGCCCTGGAACCGCATGCGGTCATCCTGCAGCCCCTGCAGCACAATAGTCGCGGCAGTGTCGAGGTCGAGCTTTTTTTTCTCGGGCGCGTACCAGGTGACCGTTGCAAAGCCCAGCAAAATCAGGATATGCACCACGAGGGAAAGCGAAAACGACGGCAGGCGTCGCAGGATGAGTTCTTTTTCCGAGAGTGAACCGTTCATAGAATATGTGTCCGCTTCCTGAAATTTCGATGCCGGTTTGCCAATTCTTAATGCATTTGATGTGCCAAAAAAACAAGGCCCGTGATAAGAAAGCAAAATCAACATGTTAGACGTATGGCACCGCAGTCACAGTACCGCTGTTCCGGACCCTTTTTCTCAAAAAACGAGAAACACTGAGTGCAAAATAAAGCTAAACTCCTGTTTATACTTGTAAAACGAACATGAACCCGTTTCTCGGAAAATGAGAGAGCACGGCCCGGGTGTATCGTGCGCGCCTTCGCGCCCTGCCTTCTTCGCACAATGATTTACGGCAAAACTTCCATCTCTCCGAAGCAGTCGCCTACCAAAATCGGCACAATCCCGGGCCTGAGCCCGGCAGGCACGATCGCCTGCACCTTCAGGCGGTTCTTTTTCCTGTTAAAGAACGCTTTCCTCCATGTGAGCGGACCCAAATCGATCCGGGAGTACATATCAAAATCCTCATCGCCGCTGATCTTCAATACAACCTTTCTGGGCTTGAACAGTTTTGATGAGCGTATTTTTCTATGCCTGATATCCAGCGCGCACGCACCCATGCACTCGGTTGTTTCCGGGTAAGCTGCATAAGCTTTTCTCGCTTCTCCTGTAAACTCCGGAAACATTTCTGAACTTAATGTCCTGTCAATCAGGTTGCGATTGAGCTCATAGGTGTAATCAATAAAGTCGCCTGCAACATTTCCCGACAGATCTTCCTGAATATCCAAAACCCTGACAGGCGTTTGACAGGAAAAATCAAACGAGTTCATATCAAAATATCGAATGTCTCCATTGCCAAGCGTATAAAAATTGATCCGGCGATGCTGTGCATCGTAGGCGATACTCCATTGAGTGGGCGCGAACCATTTTAAATTTGACAAAATATTAAATGTATAATTAATTGCAGGTCCGGATGTTTCCGGATCATAGTCTTCCAGCATTTCCGCTGCCGTACAAAAACGTTGTGCCGAAGAATACACATCCGGCACCGGTATCTCTTCATTTTCCCAATATTCGATATCTTTCGAATAGCTGTTGTTTGTAAGCACCTTAACAGGCATCGTTCCCTGTACTGTTTGATGCACCACCAATACTCCATCGAGGAACTCAATAGAGGCGCAATTGCCCAGACTGTCACATATAAAAAAGTGTAATCGCCAAAAATCACTATTGTTGATTCTCAGTACTGCGTCGCTTGCGATCACATTTGCCACTGTCGCTGCAGTGTCAAGTTGATACTGAATCCATTGGAAGGCTGAAATGGCAGGGCGTTCATCGGGGATTGGATATTCTGTTGTACCCAGTCCCATGGCGCTGACGACCAGTCCGGCTTCATTCATCCCGCTAAAGGGAAATTCCCGTCCCCAGGGATTGAACGTTACACTGCCGTATTTTGAGGTCCAGCCAGCAGGCTGTTCCCCGATCCAATCCGGGTATAGATAGGCTGTTTTTGCAACATTTCGTTTGTTCACGACGACTAAAGCATCACCGGTATGCCAGTCAAAATTTTTACCGACAACGAGTTCATCAGGGGTATCCAGACAGAACGTTGTGCATGCGTGGCTGGATTGCGGCAAAAAAGCTGCAATAATAATGGCACAAAGCAAAAAAAGTCTTTGATATCTCATCCTGTCCTCCTCCTGTAAGCTGCACACTATGTGTTAAGGCACAATTTCAATCTGACCGAAGCAGTCGCCGACCAAAATCGGCAC